>Ga0209291_1000144_pt1 | contig 69584 bp, 55 predicted proteins | sample GOMGulsemesocosm_FD_184633 | JGI IMG/M metagenome (GOLD analysis project Ga0209291, IMG submission 184633) | Methane-oxidizing microbial communities from mesocosms in the Gulf of Mexico - GOM9B Gulf of Mexico (SPAdes) (version 2) | ecosystem: Environmental > Aquatic > Marine > Cold seeps... | reverse complement strand
TGTTTTATCTAACCAGGTTTGGGTAACGAACCAAGATTACAGCTTTACTTTATCTGTTATTACTCAGTCTGAAAATACTGCACCTATTGTGCACGCTATTGACGATATTTCCCTCGACGAGAATAGCCAAACCAGTGTGCATATTCATGCTTTTGACGACCAAAACGATCCACTCACTTATACGTGGTCAGTACCTGAGCCGTTAACTTTTTCAGGTAAAAATGCCGATATTCAAATCGCGGTAGCTGAGGTTGACAGCGAACAAACAAGGCAAGTTTCTGTTGCAGTATCAGACGGAAAGCTCACCACCACTAAATCATTTACCGTTACGATTAAAAACCTGACAGATTTACCTACTGCTCCCGCATGGTCATCAACTCAGGCTTATGCCACCCGCGATAAAGTTAGTTATCAACAAAAAACGTATCAAGCTAAGTGGTGGAATAAAAATCAGCAACCTGATGCTGGTGACGCTTGGGAAGAAATTACCCTAGACAATGACGGCGTTCCGCTTTGGAACCTTGAAACTTCTTATGCCGGTGGCAGTAAAGTCAGTCATCAGGGGAGTTATTACCAAGCTAAATGGTGGACTAAAGGAGAAGAGCCGGGCGCGAGTGACGTTTGGACAAAACTATAAAGTTATAACAACAAAACTAAAACAGTAAAAATCAACAACAATATAAAATCAATAAGAGAGATAAAAATGAAAAAATTATTATTAACAGCGTGTGCCGTCAGTGCGGTTATTGCTTCATGGCAAGTTTCAGCGACAGCCGCAAAACCCAGTATAGATTGGGCGCCGCAAGATTATTCTTTTGTGCAAGTTAACCTTGAAGGACAGGGTTCATATAAAGATTTAGTCACCGCTAAAGAGCAAGTTGATATTAGCATAAAATGGAATGCGTGGGGCGGCACTGGCGGTGACAGCTATAAAGTGTATTTTGACAATTTGATGGTCAACGAAGGAAGCCTAACAGCGGGTAGTAACAGTGGTGTTATTAGTTTTCCCTATAAAAAATCTGGTCGTCATAACTTAACCATAGAACTTTGTGATGCCGACGGTTGTGTACGTAGTGACGCTAAAGCTATCGTTATTGCCGATACTGATGGCGGTCATTTACAACCATTGACCATGGATGTAAATCCAAATAACAAAACCTATCAACACCAAGAAGGCACCGTTGTTGGCGCATATTTTGTTGAATGGGGCATTTATGGCCGAGATTTCGATGTATCGAATATTCCAGCACAAAACCTAACACATTTGCTTTATGGTTTTATTCCAATTTGTGGCGCTAATGACTCATTAAAAGAAATTGAAAATGGTAATAGCTGGCGTGCCTTAGAAAAAGCCTGTGGCGGCGCAGCTGATTATGAAGTTGTTGTTCATGATCCTTGGGCGGCTTTTCAAAAAGCATTACCGGGTATTGACTCCACTGATCCTATTCGCGGTACTTATGCACAACTAATGGCATTAAAGCAGCGTTACCCAGACTTGAAAATTTTACCTTCAGTGGGTGGCTGGACACTCTCAGACCCTTTCCACGGTTTTACCGATAAGGCTAATCGCGATACTTTTGTTGCATCAATGAAAAAATTTCTACAAACATGGAAGTTTTACGACGGTGTTGATATTGACTGGGAATTTCCCGGTGGTAGTGGACCAAACTCCGATTTGGGCGACCCTTTCAACGATGGTCCAGCTTATGTTGCGTTAATGGCTGAGTTACGGGTAATGCTTGATGAACTGGAAACGGACACCGGCCGTGAATACCAGCTAACTTCAGCTATTGGCGTGGGTTTTGATAAAATTGAAGATGTAGATTATAGCCAAGCTATTGTGCACATGGACTATATTTTTGCGATGAGTTATGACTTCTTTGGTGGTTGGAATAACGTTACTGGTCATCAAACGGGTATTTATTGTGGTGAGCATTTATCTGTTGGAGAGTGTGATGGCACTGGTTTAGATGATGCTGGTGTACCACGTAAGGGCCCTGCTTACACCCTGGATAATGGAGTTCAACAATTATTAGCTCAAGGTGTTCCTGCCTCACAACTCGTTGTAGGTACGGCTATGTATGGTCGTGGTTGGGAAGGCGTTAAAGAAGCAAATACCCAAGGTGGTAATCCTATGACAACTGAAGGAACCGGTAAACTAACGGGCACTTCAGCAAATGGCGTTTGGGAAGCTGGTATTCAAGATTATAAAGGCCTTAAAAAATCGATGATCGGCACTTCAGGTGAAGGCATTAATGGTTTTAAAACTTATTACGATGAACAAGCTGATGCTGCTTATCTATGGAATAAAACATCAGGAACATTAGTGACTTATGACAGCCCTCGTTCAGTTAATGCGAAAGGACAATATGTAAGAAGTTTAGGGCTAGCTGGATTATTTGCTTGGGAAATTGATGCTGATAACGGTGACATCCTTAACGCCATGCATGATGGTTTATCTGGTGGTACACCGGTAAACCACAAGCCAGTTGTTAACCTTAACAGTACTTTTAGGGTTAAGTCAGGAGAGCAATTAACTGTTGCAGCAACGGCGAGCGATGCAGACAATGATCCCCTATCTTATGCTTGGTCATCTGAACCACTTATGGCATCAGGTAGTAATACTGATACCTTAACGGTTACGGCCCCAGTGGTTGCGGTAAATACTGATTACACCTTAACCCTTAGTGTTAGCGATCAACTCTCGACGGTCACTAAAACCACTGTAGTAACAATATTAGCTGAAACAACGGGTAATGAAGCGCCAGTCATTTCGCCTATTGCTAATGCAAATGTTGACGAAACAAAGAGTGTCGCTATAAACGTATCTGCAACTGATGCCGATGGCGACTCTCTCACTTACACTTGGGACGTTCCTGCTGGTTTAAGACTGCAAGGTAGCGGTAGCGATATCATGCTTGTTGCGGGAAATGTCAGTACCGATACCGACTACCAAGTGACGGTAAATGTTTCAGATACTCAAGTAACAACCAATGCAACCTTTAACGTAACGGTGAAAAATACTGATATTGATACCGGCGATACAACTTGGGATGCCAGTAAGATTTACAATACCGGCGATAAAGTAAAATATAACGGTGTTGAATATCGTGCAAAATGGTGGTCACAAGGTAATGTACCTACTGCAGGCGATCCATGGGAAGAAGTTATTGCCGATGATGGTCAACTTACAGCATGGAAGTCTTCATCAATATATAACAGTGGCGATAAAGTGAGTCATGCCGGCGATGAGTATCAAGCTAAATGGTGGACAAAAGGTGATGAGCCTAGTGTTGCTAATGTTTGGAATAAACTTAACTGATCAAGTTTAAACTCAATGATTGGGGCTAAACCCCCTATCATTGAGTTTTGATAGGTAACCATTTAATTAATGTCATTTAAATCTGTAAGAAAGAAATAAAATTACGAATTTACATTTCAAAATATTCGCTAAAAACTTTATACAGTTCAGTTCCTTGATTCACACTCGCCGAAGCAAAATGTAAAATTGGGATCACTTTTTTATCGAGTGAAATATAGTGCAGCGGATCACCATCACCATAATTATCCATACGAAGAATTCTGGCAAGCGGTTGACCTGCCGCTAATGGTTTACCAAATTCAGCCAAGTAATCAACCATGCCACCCATCGGTGAATAAAAGGCTTTGTAATCCTTTAAATAGCATCCGTAACGTGTCATCGATTTTGGGTGATATTCTGTCGTGCTGATCACGTTTTTATGCTGCAAGTAATTCATAATACTCTCAGCATCTTCTAACGCAACATCGAGATCAATCTGTTCTTGCGAACCAAGTTCAACCGTAAAGCTTTCTTTGTTAATCGATGATGAACTGATCGAAAACTCAATACCCAATTCAGCAAAAGCATCTTGTAATGACCACCAAGGGCAAAATGTTGCTTCATCTAATGCGCCATCAAAGTCATTCGGAATTAATAACGTATGGGGAATATCAAAGTACTGAGCACTATCTTGTGCATATTCAGGACAATATAAATGCTTACTTGAAATAGGACCGGTATGTAAATCTAAAACATAATCTGCTTGATGGGCTAAACGTTGTAATTGGTAAGCGATACGCTGACCTGTCGTTAACCCATAAATATTGTGGTCGAGTTTTTCTTCAATGCTGTCGATCATCAGTTTTTTGAAATTAGCTTCAATTACTTGATCTGTTTTGCCAATGCATTCACGGACGAAAGGTTTTATGATACTTTCATCAAAATGGTACATGCGATTCCAATTCACCCCAGTAATAGGATCAAATCGTCCTAAGGTGTACTCGCCATTTTTGTGATTACAACCAACAGGGTTCGCATAAGGTACGAGTGTAATATCGCCATTTATCTGCGTATTTTTCAATAATTCTAGTAATTGAAAAATAACCGCATTACCCTGCACTTCTGCGCCATGCATATTCGCTTGAATATAAACACTAGGCGCTTCAGAGCAGCCTTTAATACGATAGACAGGAACGGTTAGTGCTGCTCCACTTGCCATTTCTCCAACATGCATTACTTCTTTATTTACTTCGTTCATGATTTTTACTCTTAATAAACGGCTTATCTTAGATACCAATCAGCAGGTTGTGATGCTCTTACTTCAATCAAGGTTCCTTGACTAAAAACATATTCAGCGGCGATATGATGACAAAGAAAAAATGGCATGCTTTCAGTAAAACCATAAGCACCACAGTAACCAAATATAAGTTGGTCGTGAACAGAAACATCCGTGGGCAGCGGCAGTTGCCCAAGTTTATCCATACTGGTACATAACGGCCCATGGATATCGAACAACTGCTTTTCCTGTGAAGATTGGCGTAATAAATTAACCGGAAATGGTTGATCGGTGATCGCAGGACGTAATAAGTGATTTATCCCTGCCGCCAATACCAACTGTTCTTGACCATAGTTTATTTTTCTATCTACAACAGGTGCCACGTAATAGCCACATTCAGCTACTGCAAAACGTCCCAACTCTAACCATAACTCTTCAACGCCAGCTTGTTGTTTTATGGTGGCGAGATCTGCCAATATTTGCTGCCAAGAAAGTGTTTTTCCTTGCTGTAAATAATCAATGCCTAAACCGCCACCTAGATCTAATATTTTCAGCGGCATGCCAATATCATCAGCTAACTGTTTTAATGGCGGTACCATTTGAGACCAAAGTGAAAACATTTTTTCATTACTGAGCATATTGCCCCATTGAAAAATATGAAGGCCACAAAGTTCAAGGTAAGGAAAGTCAGTAGCTTTAATGGTTTTCCATTGCTCTACCGATAATCCAAACGGCGTTAGACTGTTGCCTCCTAAAGGGTTTTTTTCACCATCGGGCCACTGTAGCTGTACTCGCAGCAAAACCTCAGGCTTAACATTATTATCAAGCGCGGCTTCATTTAACCAAATAAGTTGATTAAGACTTTCAGCTACAAAAATATTCACACCTTGCTTTATAAAAGATGTGATTTGCGTTTTTGATTTTGCTGGTCCGGTATTTAAAATTCGCTCTGGTGTAATGCCCTGCTTTAATACTTGGTTTAACTCACCGCTACTCGCTACGTCAAAATTAAATCCTGAACCGTCTAAGGTTTGTATAATTTTAGATAATGGATTCGCTTTTACGGCAAACCATAACTTGATCACATCTTGGTTCTGTAATTCATCTAAATGTGCTTTTAGCGCATCGAGGTGATAAACAAAATAACCTTCTTCTTGTGTATTTTCAGGTTGTTGCTTTTTTAACTCAGCGATTAATTCAACTGCTGATGGAGAATTAAAGCAACGAGAAACACTCGCTAATTCAGACATTAAAACACCTGCTTATCTTATAATTATTTAACGTAAAATCGACTCAAGTTCTAACGACGCATTGCTTTTTTCATCACGATATTTAACGATTAATGCACAAGCCATATTTAAGCCCTGCGCTTTAGCCCATTCACCTGAAACCGGACGCGTACCAGGAACCACAACAGCTCGTTCTGGAATGTCAGCGCCTTTTTCAAGCATCACTTGATTAACACAATCGTAAACAGGCACTGAAGCTGATAGTGAAACTCCCGGCGCTAAAACCGCCCCCTTTTTAACAACTATGCCTTCAACAATCACAACACCCGCACTTAAAAAGGCACCGTCTTCGATAATAACTGGGCTAGCACCAACAGGTTCTAAAACGCCACCAATTTGAACAGCTGCAGAAACATGCACATTTTTACCTATTTGTGCGCATGAACCAATCAATGCATGGCTATCAACCATAGTACCGGTATCAACAAAAGCTCCAACATTAATATAAGCAGGAGGCATTATAATTACACCTGCAGCAACATGAGCTCCACAACGAACCGATGAACCACCGGGTACTAAACGTACTTGATCGTCGGCGGTGAATTCACGAGCAGGTAAATTATGCTTATCGACAAACCCTTTATAAATCCCATCAAAAGCAATATTTTCGCCTGCTTTAAAAGCAGCTAATATGGCTTGTTTTACTTCTACATTCGCCTGCCAGTTACCTTGTTCATCTTGAGTTGCTGCACGTACAGTGCCTGCCTCTAATTGTGTTAACGTTTCTTGCCAATTCATTGTTTGTTACTCTTATTAAATTTTAAAAAGGGTTATTCAGCTTGGTTATTTAGATAGATTGCCAAGCCATTGGTTAATGAGTTTGTCTGACGCTAATAGCGCGTTATTGTCGTCAATTTCTAAGTGGGTTAATGGCGCGCGCAAAAATGGTGTAGCGATCATTTGTTTTTGATGCATTAATTTTTTAACGGGGATGGGACTTGCTACCTGAAAAAGTTCATCGACGGCATTTTGCCAAAGTGGAAATAAGCCTTGAGTTTCGCCAGCTAATGATAACTCTACATATTTGTGAGTTGCCCTTGGCCAAACATTACTACAAACAGAAACGAGGCCTTTTACACCCGCTTGCGCTAAATACGGCATCATCGCGTCTTCACCACTATAAAGCGCAATATCAGGGCAATATTGACGATAGGCTAACACTTGATTTAAATCACCACTGGCTTCCTTTAATGCCCAGCAATTCTGATGATTTTGTACAGCTTGTAAAGTTTCTATAGGAATTGAAACACCACTGCGTGAAGGAACGTTATATAACATACAAGGAAGTTTTGCGGCATCAAGCAAAGTACTAAACCATTGTGTTTGTCCGACAACACCTGGTTTTGCGTAAATTGGGCTACCAAGCAAAAAAGCTGTGATGGGTAATGGATTACAAGTCGTTATCCAATTTATTTGCTCAGTTAAATGATATCCACCAACCGCCACCATTAAAGGTGCTTGCAGCGATAACTGACAGACAAACTCAACAATACTAAGATGTTCTTGTGATGTTAACGCGAGGCCTTCACCTGTACTGCCTAACAGCACAATACCATTTCCGGCATCAGATTGACTGACGGCTAATTTTTTTAGGCTTGGAAAATCGATTTCACCATCGTTAAGTAATGGCGTGACTAAAGCTGTCCATAATATAGTTTTATGAAGCTTTGAGTTAGCATTTGAGCTAACATTATTTGAAAATTTTATTTGATTCATTTCTCTCGAACTCTGTTCGTTCGGAGAACTATTAGGCGTTTGTATCAGCCAAAACAGATTTCACCATAATTAGGTGTGAGTGCTTTGGCTTTACAAAGGCCAGAAGCTCTCCACCAAATTGGTGACAATTGCTAGGATTCAACCCAAACAACCGATAAATAAATCATCAAAGAATTCACTTACCTCGGCATTAATCCCCCTCGTTATCAATCATTAGAGTTTGATCTCTTTATGATAACTACCTGGTTAATGCTCCTCTTCTGGCCCTTTTTCATCAAGTAGTTGCTTGTTAGAAAAACAAAGCAATAACTTTTTCGAATTAGGACAACAGCATTAGAACATTTATTCTAATGCTGAGTCAATAGACGTCTAAATGGGGATAGTACCAATATATTATATGTTATGTATTATTAAGTAATCATCGCTTGTTCTATTTGTGCCAAACGGTCTTGACCCCAACATGTTGTTTCTTTAAAACGGAAACATGGCGTTCCCCATAATCCCATACTCTCTAAACTTGTTTGGTTACAATCTGACCATTGTTGCCAATCATGCTCCTTATTTTGTTTCAATGCTTCTTCATAATTCAACTCATGTTGCTTACATAAAGATGCGATCACTGAATTTTGCGATAAATCTAGACCATCAACATAAATAGCATTAAAGGCTGACTTAATAAACGCTAAGCCTTTATTTTCTTTATCTGCATAAGCAAAAACTTGAAATGCATTAATAATACCTTGTCCGAGCGGATCTGTAATTCCAGTAAATGGAATTTCTAATTTATTAGCTTCTCGACTGGCATCAAAAACTTCATAACGTTGCTTGTTTTCTGTGGTAGTTAACCCTCTCATCAAGAGTGGCAGTATCGGTTTTATTTTCAAAGGCACTTGATAATGTTGACTTAATTTTTCCGCTTGAAGTAATCCTATATAAGAATAAGGACTGCGCAAAGAAATATAAACTTCTAACATATCAACCTTTTTGTTATCGACTGCAGTTTCTTTCGTTGGTTGCTCAGCAAAGACTAATTTATTTTTTTGATACATAGATGAACTGTCATCTTTTGCCAAGTTAAAATCGACCAAACATTTTTCAAGATGGTCTAATCTATCAATGCCGACAAACCATTTACCGGCAATAAATATTGAAGAAGGTAAATAATGACCTAACTTAACTAAACGCATTAAGTTTTTTATTTGATAATTGATTACCGGTGTAGAGGCATGATAATAATCGTCAAATTCATTGAACCAAGTTTGTTGAAAAAGCTGCCATGCATTAACTAATGTTTTTGGACGTAATTGCCACATTTGCTGCCCAGTAAAGAGTGACTCTTGAGTCGGTTGTTGTGTTATTTTTTTTAATTGATATTGATCTGCAATATAATTGGCATCTTTTATCGCCCAAGCACGCATTAATTTAGGATCAATAGTCACCCCTGGCACACTTTCATAAACCAAAAATAACTTAAATTGAATATTAAAACGTTTTTCTAACTGGGGCAAAACTTGAATAAGCATAAAGCTGTAAGGGTCATTAAGTGCTAGATATACTTCTGCGGTAGGCGTTTTTTTAAACCAATTCGGTACGGTGAAATAACGAAGTTTTAGTAACCATGCACGCTTATTACTGCGTATTAGTTTTACTTTAAACCAAGTCAATATTTTAGTGAAAATACCCCACTCCCTGAATTTTATCTGATGATTTGCAAATATATTTTTCGCGTTTCTGACATGATCATAATATTCACGTAGAATATCGGCTATTATAACCATATCTTGTCGTTAAGCGTATAAATTACCGTTAATTAATTTATGACGTAGTTGCTGTTTTTATTAACGTCATAAACAACTCATTTGAGAACTATTTTGTTAGATAATATTAACCAATTATTACTCCGTAATGCCGACTTGCTTCAAGCAAAATCCCCCTTATTTATCAACTTACCTGTTGACGATTTTTTTCAAGAATATCATGCAATTCATCCTCAAGCCGTTATGACTTGTTACAACACAAATTATCAATTTCACTTACAAGCCAAACAACAAAATATCTCCCAAATGACTTCCGTATTTAGTGTTCAATATGAAAGTGATGTGGCACACGACTTAGTCATTATTCAATTTCCAAAAAGTAAAGCTGAATTAACCTTTACACTTGCGATGGTTGCAGCTTCATTATCAAAAGAATGTTTAGTCTTAGTTGTCGGTGAAAATAAAAGCGGTATTAAGTCATTAGATAAGTTAACGACACAACAACTAGCGGATTGTGCAAAAGTCGATTCAGCCCGCCACTGTTTATTATTTGCCGCTAATATGCTGCCAGCACAAGAAAGTTTTATTTTAGAAAGCTGGTTAAAACCCTATTCATTTTCCATTAATGAAACGGTTATAAAGGTTGTTGCCTTGCCTGGCGTATTTAGCCAAAACAGATTAGATATAGGAACACAGGTATTATTAGAAAATTTACCGAAAAAAGTAACTGGAGATCTCCTCGATTTTGGTTGCGGTGCAGGTGTTATCGCAAGCTACTACGGTAAAGTATTCCCAAACGCTAATTTACATTTACTCGATGTGAGTGCGTTAGCTTTATATTCAGCTCAAAAAACATTGAATTTAAATAACTTAACTGGGCAAGTTTTTCCATCAAATAGCTTGTCAGATGTTAAAGGAAAATACGATTACGTTATTTCTAATCCGCCATTTCATCAAGGACTGAAAACCAATTATCTGGCAACTGAAACATTTTTGTCAAAAATAAAGCCCCACTTAAAGCCGAGAGGGCATGTAATAGTTATCGCTAATAGCTTTTTGCGTTATCAACCAATAATGGAAGAAGAAATTGGTCGCACACAAGTTTTAGCGAAGAAAAAAGGCTTCACGCTTTATCATTGCTCAATTTAATTGCTCTATATAAAATTTAAGTTACTATAAAAGTATGGAAAAAATGAAAAACATTCACTCATTAAAAAGAAAACTGTTGATTATCATCATCGGTTTCATTGTTTTATTTGTCGTTATCTCGTCTTTCATAGTAACTAATTTATTCATTAATGACGCTAAAGAAGAGTCGGTAACTAATACAAAACATTGGGCTGAGCTTATTGCAAATACCAACAGTATTAATCTCTTTAATGATGACAAACAGTTGGTTGATAATTATTTATCAATGTTGAAACATGTCCCTTACATTAACTATGTTCATATTTATAAAATATTTCCAAAACCTGAAGATACTGCTTTATTTCCAAGTTATAATAAAAGATCTGATTACCCAATACTCGCCAAAACAGACAAAATCGCGGAGTTATCCTCAGCAAAATTTAGTTCAAAAATCATTGAGCTTATGGTGCCCATTGTCCATAAAGGTGAAAATATTGGGTATGTTTATATACAAACAAATACTGAACATATTCAAAAAATAACAAGTAATATGTATTTTCGACTTGGTATCTTCATTGTACTCCTCATCCTAACCACCATATTAGTCGTGAGCACACTCAATCGATTTATTACCGTGCCGTTGTCGGACGTATCGAGTAAAATACAAGAAATTTCTAAACATAAAAAATTCAATTTACGCATTGACCCAATGCCTTTCAAAGAACTTGATATTCTTGTACGTAACATAAATATTTTACTTAATAGAGCTGAAACACAACTCACTAAATTATCAGAGGATAAGCAACTCTCCTTCCAACAAAATCAAGATCTCGAAGATAAAATAAATAGCCGCACACAAGCATTAAAAGATTCAAACAATGAATTACTTTCAACACTGGAAAAGCTTCACCAGTTTCAGGGACAACTGGTTGAAAGTGAAAAAATGGCTTCATTAGGCGATATGGTTGCGGGTGTAGCACACGAAGTAAATACACCGATAGGCTTAGGCGTTACAGCTTCAACATTATTGTCAGATCGTTTATTAGAAATCAAACACGCTTTTGACAATAAAACCTTAAAGTCTAGCCATTTAAAAAAATTCCTCATTGAAGGGGAAGAAAATACAGCCATTATTTATCGTAATTTAAAACGTGCTGCAGAATTAATTACTAGCTTCAAAAAAGTTGCCGTAGATCAAACAAGTGAAGAGGCGTGCACGTTTGACATCAAAGACTTGCTCGATGAAGTACTATTAACTTTAGCGCCACAAATGAAACCTTTGCCATATATTATTAATATAGATTGTCAAAGCGAACTGAGTATTACCAGCAAACCCGGTCCGATAAACCAAATTATTATTAACTTAATTCTCAACTCAATTACTCATGGCTTTGATGAAAGGGATCATGGCGTTATAACAATACAAGTGAGTATTGCTAGCGACATGCTAACGATTGACTATCAAGATGACGGTAGGGGCATTGAGCCTTCTATTATGAATAAAATTTTTGAGCCCTTTACAACAACTAAACGAGGTTCTGGCGGTAGTGGTTTAGGTTTGCACCTTGTTTACAATCTTGTCACGCAAGCTTTAGGCGGTAAAATATCATTCAGTAGTGAAATTGAAACTGGGGTACATTTCAAAATTAGTATTCCAACCTAAGCCATTGAATAAAATTAACGTTAAGCTGATAAATTCTTGTTGATAAATAATAAACTCAACAAACATGATTGTTTTTTAGTTAGTGGTTCTATACCATACAATTAATTGTATAAATAATTAACACAATCCGCATTAGCAACATAGCGTTAATATATTTTTAAGCTATAACTAACATATAGTAAACATTATTGCTAAATACATAGAGAATGGAAATAATAAGATGCAAAAACCTCACATACTCATCGTAGAAGACGAAGATGTCACACGCTTTAACCTACGTAACTTATTTGAAGCTGAAGGCTATCAAGTATCTGAGTCTACCGACGGTGAGAGCATGGATACCCAATTAAAGAAAAATACTATTAATTTAGTAATTATGGATATCAATCTTCCTGGTAAAAATGGCTTATTATTAGCGAGAGAATTAACGAGCAACAATGACATGGGATTAATATTCCTTACCGGTCGTGATAGCGACATCGATAAAATTCTTGGTCTAGAAATAGGCGCTGATGACTATTTGACAAAACCGTTCAATCCACGTGAATTGACGATTAGAGCGCGTAATATTCTTAACCGAATTGGCCAAACTAAGAATGAAACTGAGAAAGCTGTAATAACTTTCAATGGATGGTCACTTGACGGAAATTCCAGAAAGATGACAGCACCTGATGGACAAGTATTGGCTATTCCTCGTGGTGAATATCGTGCTTTACGATTATTGATTGAAAATACCGGTCAAATTGTAACTCGACAGCAACTTATAAAAGAAATGACGGGAAGAGATCTTCGTTCAAACGATCGCACCGTTGATGTAACAATAAGACGCTTACGTAAACATTTCGAATCTGTACCAGATGCTCCAGAATTAATTAACACCATTCATGGTGAGGGTTATCGTTTTATTGGCAGTGTTGACTAAACGTTTCGCAAATAGAAATAAATAAAAAGGGGAAGCAATAGTTGCTTCCCCTTTTTATTTAAAAATTTAATTAATTTACTTTGATGCCAACCATGCTTTAAAGGCTTCAATCGCTTTTCTATTTATTTCAATTAACTCAGACATATATGTTGATTTTTCAGCCCATTGACCTGATATTTTTTCTATTGCTACTAATTTTGCATGAGCAGTTAACAAACCCACGCTACCTGTAGCGCCTTTCATTTTATGGCATCTCTCTTCCCACAATTCTTGTGACTTCTTCTCAAGCGAGTCTGACATATCGTCAAGATAGGTAATTGATTGCTGAATATATAATTCCAACATTTGCTCAACAATCTCTACACCCAGACTATCTAAATACCCGTCTAATAAATTAACATCTAACTGTTCAATATAATTCACAAACTCTACCTTTTATTATATTTATAGTGGTGAAATTTTGTTTATTGTAACAAGATATATACTGATGTCATTAAACAAATGCCTTTCATGAACATCAATTCTCAATCCTTAAATAAATCCAAACAACCGATAAAAAACTTTACCTTTAATTAAATTATCCCCTCCAAAAATACTAAAAAAATAACTGTGGCTATATCTACAAGTAAATATACGTTAGAATATGCGCCCTTAATAAGTATGTTGTGTACTGAAGTTTCAAAAAGCCCTTTACATAACGCGTTAGAAATACTGGAGTAGAAATGTCCTCATTAATGCCTGATATCGCCAATCACACTACAGCTCAAACCGAAGGTACCCTCGACTGGGTTGGTATGAGTAATATCGAAATGCCCATAATGGTTGCTTCTAAAGGTGAAAATGAGCGAATGGTTTCTGCTTTTGTTGACGCGTATGTAAACTTAAAAGAGCCACAAGCGAAAGGCATTCATATGTCTCGCCTATATTTGCTGCTTGACGAACTTTCTACCAGTAACACATTAGACTTTCAAAGCTTAGTCACTTTACTTGACGGCTTCATCAGTAGCCATCATGACCTGAGTGATAACGCGAAAGTACAATTTCGCTTCGACTATCATCTAAGAAGAAAATCATTAGTCAGTGGCAAACAAGGCTGGAAAGCATATCCAGTAACCTTAACTGGCCGCTTAAATAAAGGGAAACTTGATATTGAGCTATCTGTAGATGTTAGATATTCATCTACTTGCCCTTGTTCTGCTGCACTTGCTAGACAATTAATCCAAAAAGCTTTTAAAGAAAAGTTCAATGAGCAACAAGCCAATTTAGATTCTATTCACGAGTGGCTTGGAACGACAGATGGTATAGTTGCCACACCGCATAGTCAGCGGTCAGTCGCTGAATTAAAAGTTAAACTCAGTGCCAATACCAGCGAATTTCCCATTACTGCTTTAGTAGATATCATTGAGGGCTGTTTAAAAACACCTGTTCAAGCAGCCGTTAAACGTGAAGATGAACAAGAGTTTGCACGCCTTAATGGACAAAATTTAATGTTTTGTGAAGATGCAGCACGTCGCTTACAGCATGCCATGAACCAAGCTGCTGAATACGACGATTTTTGGCTTCGTATCAATCATCTTGAATCTTTACATGCCCATGATGCTGTAAGTATTACCACAAAAGGCATTGAAGGCGGATACCAACCTTAAGAAAATACCTTTTAGACATTCAAATGTATTTTAAAAGCCAGTAATTTTCCTGGCTTTTTTTATGACTCCCCCTCAGAGCCTCCCCCAATAGCTTGTATATACATCACTGAATAAAAAATGAATAACAACTTAAGTAAATTCTTTCTCTAACTTTTACTAATATAATTTAAAATGTAATTAAATTACAACAAAGCAAACAAAAGTGATTGTTAGTTCGCTAAAAACAGCAACTAATATCATATAACAACCTAAGTATAATAAGATAACGCACACCAACCGCATGAAACCACATTAAAAACAACAACTTGTGACAATGTAAAAAAACTACGAGCAAATACTCTATTTTTATTGACCTTTTCTCTATAAGTGTTTATTGTTAAAGGTTCCACTTGAGTGAAAACAGAGTATTTATGCAGCTTTTGTATAATTTTATTCTCTCATCATATTCTATGTTCTTAAGTGGTTATTTATTGAGGAAAATATAACATTATGCTTTACGATCACAGCGTTCAAAAAGACAATTGCGGGTTTGGTTTAATTGCTCACCAACACGGTAAAGCAAGTCATAAGCTTGTTAAAACTGCGATACATGCCCTTGACCGTATGCAACATCGCGGTGGCATTGCCGCCGACGGTAAAACTGGCGACGGCTGTGGCTTGTTAATGCAAAAACCTGATACTTTTTTCCGAGCTATTGCTGAAGAAAATAATTGGAAGCTTGGCAGAAAATATGCTGTAGGCATGATTTTCCTCAACCCTGATCCTATTCAAGCCTCTGTAAGTAAAAAAATTCTTGAAGAAGAATTGGCAAATGAAACCCTGACACTGATTGGTTGGCGAGTAGTGCCGACTGATGCTTCAATGTTAGGTGAAACGGCAACGAATAACATGCCACAAATAGAGCAAGTTTTTGTTGATGCTCCTCCCGGCTGGAGAAACCGTGATTTAGAACGCCGTTTATACATGGCACGTCGTCGTGCAGAGAAGCGAATTCAAGATAGCGTTTTTTATGTTGCGAGCTTGTCGTGTCTAGTCACTATCTACAAAGGCTTAATGATGCCGGTAGATTTACCTAACTTTTATTTAGATCTTGCTGATATTCGTATGCAAACAGCAATTTGTGTTTTCCATCAACGCTTCTCAACCAATACGTCTCCCCAATGGCATTTAGCTCAACCTTTCCGATACTTAGCTCATAATGGTGAAATTAACACGATTAAGGGAAATCGACAGTGGAGTCGTGCTCGTACACACAAATTCAAGTCACCTTTATTACCTGATCTACAAGATGCAGCACCATTTGTTAATGAAAGTGGTTCTGACTCATCATCTTTAGATAATATGCTCGAATTGTTCCTCGCTGGCGGTATGGATCTATATCGTGGTATGCGTTTGCTAATGCCACCAGCTTGGCAAAACAGTCCATTAATGGATGATGACTTAAAAGCATTTTATGAATTTAATTCTATGCATATGGAACCATGGGACGGACCAGCAGGTGTTGTTGTTACCAATGGCCGTCATGTTGCCTGTAATTTAGATCGAAATGGTTTACGTCCGGCTCGTTACGTTATCACTCGCGATGGTTTTATCACACTAGCATCAGAAGTGGGGATTTGGGATTACGGCGAAGACGAGGTAGTTGAAAAAGGCCGCGTTGGACCGGGTGAAATGCTTGCTATCGATACTTACACAGGTAAAATATTTACCTCTACTGATATCGATGAAGAGCTAAAAGTTCGCCATCCATATCGCGATTGGTTAGATAAAAACATTCGCCGTTTAGTGCCCTTTCACAAACTCGATGCTGAACTTATAGGCAAGCGTGTATTTGACGACAGAACGATGTCGCAATATCACAAAATGTTTAACTACAGCTATGAAGAAATTCAACAAATCGTTAAAACATTAGCAGAAAATGGAATAGAAGCTACAGGTTCTATGGGTGACGATACCCCAATGGCGGTTCTTTCAAGTCAGCCTCGTACAATTTTTGATTATTTTCGCCAGCAATTTGCGCAAGTTACAAATCCACCTATTGACCCATTACGTGAACGATACGTTATGTCTTTAGGTACCTGTATTGGCCGCGAACATAACGTATTCAACGAAACAACTGGGCATGCGGATCGTATTTTATTTGCGACACCTATATTAATGTATACCGGATTAAAGCAACTTAGAGAACTTGATCCTGAGCATTATCGCAGTGATACCCTAACATTAAATTACGACACTGATGAAGGTTTAGAAGCAGCAATCATCCGCTTGTGTGATGAAGCAGAAACATTAGTTCGTGACAAAAACACGGTTATTTTAGTACTTTCAGATCGTCAAATTCATCAAGGGATGTTACCTATACCGGCAGCTATGGCAGTAGGTGCCGTACAACAACGTTTAGTTGAAAAGCAATTACGCTGTGACTCTAACATTATTGTTGAAACAGCATCAGCACGTGACTCTCATCACTTTGCTGTATTACTTGGCTTAGGTGCAACAGCAGTTTACCCATATCTTGCTTTTGAAACCATTGAACAACTAGTCGACCAAGGACAAATTGATTTAACAGCTCGCCAAGCGGTAATGAATTATCGCGATGGCATCAATAAAGGTCTGTTGAAAATATTATCAAAAATGGGCATATCAACCATAGCGAGTTACCGTTGTGCTGGCTTGTTTGAAGTTATTGGTTTACACCAAAACATCATGCAGTTATGTTTCCCTGATTTACCGAGTCGAATTCAAGGAGCTGACTTTTCGGATATAGAACAAGATAATATAAATCTTGCACGTATAGCTTTTCTCGCGCATCAAAAAGTAAACCATGGCGGATTACTCAAATACGTGCATGGTGGTGAATACCACGCCTACAACCCAGATGTAGTGACCTACTTACAAAAAGCAGTTCAATCAGGTGATTATGCGGACTATCGTCAATTTGCTGATGAAGTAAATAATCGTCCCGCGGCGACATTACGTGATTTATTAGGCTTTAAAGAAAATACTCAATCTATTGATATCAGTAAAGTTGAACCTGAAACTGAAATGTTTAAACGGTTCGACAGTGCGGCAATGTCAATAGGTGCACTAAGCCCAGAAGCGCATGAAGCATTAGCTATTGCCATGAACCGCTTAGGTGGTTATTCAAATTCAGGCGAGGGTGGAGAAGACGAGCGTCGTTTTGGCACCGTTAAAAATTCTCGAATTAAACAAATTGCTTCTGGTCGTTTTGGTGTTACGCCACATTACTTAGTTAATGCTGACGTACTGCAAATTAAAGTCGCTCAGGGCGCAAAACCTGGCGAAGGTGGTCAACTACCCGGAGATAAAGTTTCACCGTTAATCGCAAAATTACGATTTTCAGTGCCGGGGGTGACCTTAATTTCTCCTCCCCCTCATCACGACATTTATTCAATTGAAGATTTAGCTCAACTTATTTTTGATTTGAAACAAGTAAACCCTAAAGCAGTTATATCTGTGAAGCTAGTCTCGGGTCCTGGCGTTGGTACTATCGCTTCCGGTGTTGCAAAGGCTTATGCAGATTTCATCACTATTTCTGGTTACGATGGCGGCACTGCAGCTAGCCCATTAACATCAGTTAAATATGCGGGTTGTCCGTGGGAACTGGGCTTAGCAGAAGCGCATCAGTCTTTAGTGACAAACGGTTTACGTCATAAAGTTCGCTTGCAAGTTGATGGCGGCTTGAAAACCGGTATTGATATTGTTAAAGCCGCAATTTTAGGTGCTGAGAGTTTTGGTTTTGGTACTGCTCCTATGGTGACACTAGGTTGTAAATTCCTCCGTATTTGTCATTTAAATAACTGTGCAACAGGTGTTGCAACGCAAGACGATATTTTACGTGAAAAGTACTTTAAAGGTTTACCTGAACAAGTAATGAACTATTTTAAGTTTATTGCTCAAGATGTACGTGAAATTTTAGCGAGGTTAGGCGTTGAAAGCTTAACAGCTATAATTGGACGAACTGACTTATTAGTACAACTGACAGGCATCACAGCCAAGCAACAAAAACTTGATTTATCACCTATTATTGCGCCGGTTGTTGCAGGTAAAGATACCGCATTGCATCAAAAAGAAGAAAATAATCCTTTTGATAAAGGCTTATTAAATAAAGAAATATTAGAAGCTTGTACTGATGCAGTTTCTCATAGCAAAGGCGGTGAGTTCCGTTTTAGCATACAAAACACAGACCGCTCTGTTGGCGCATCTTTATCAGGTGAAATTGCTCGTCACCATGGCGATCAGGGTATGGCGTCGTCCCCCATTCAAATCCATCTAAATGGCACCGCTGGACAAAGTTTTGGTGTGTGGAATGCGGGTGGTCTAGAAATGACACTTACAGGTGATGCTAATGATTACGTGGGTAAAGGTATGGCGGGCGGTAAGCTAACCATTAAGCCTCCAAAGGGTGTTGAGTATTTAAGTCATGAAACTATGATCATGGGTAATACTTGTTTATATGGTGCAACCGGTGGAAAACTATACGGCTGTGGTCGTGCAGGTGAACGCTTTGCGGTACGTAACTCAGGTGCACAAGCAGTTATTGAAGGGACCGGCGATCACGCTTGTGAATATATGACAGGCGGAATAGTTACAATTATTGGACAAGTCGGTGTGAATTTCGGTGCGGGTATGACCGGCGGTTTTGCTTATGTATTAGATGAAACTGGTGACTTAGATGTTCGCTTAAACAGCGAATCCATCGAGTTATTACCCATCGGCGACCTTACTATTCACCAAGAACATTTACGTGGCATTATCAATCAACATTTTGATGAAACAGGTAGTGCGAGAGCACAAGACATTTTAACTAATTTTGCTGCGTACGCACCGAAATTTAAATTAGTTAAACCTACGGCAACTGATGTTAAAACCTTATTAGGTCATCGTAGTCGCTCTTCTGCTGAACTTCGCGTTCAAGCACAGTAATCGTGAATGCGAATTAAGGAAAAACAGTATGAGTAAGAATGTTTATCAATTTATCGATGTAAAGCGTATTGACCCGCCTAAAAAGGCTATTGAACAACGTAAAATAAATTTTGTTGAGATCTATCAGCCATTGAGCACAGATCAAAGTGCTGGCCAAGCAGACCGCTGTTTAGATTGTGGTAATCCTTATTGTGAATGGCAATGCCCTGTTCACAACTATATTCCACAATGGTTAGAATTAGTGACTGAAGGTAAGATTTTTGAAGCTGCTGATTTATGTCATCAAACCAACAGCCTGCCTGAAATGTGCGGACGTGTTTGTCCACAAGATAGACTATGTGAGTCAGCTTGTACATTGAATGAAGATTTTGGTGCTGTAACCATAGGTAATATCGAAAAATACATTACTGATACTGCGTTTGCGCAAGGGTGGAAGCCTGATTTATCAAATGTGGTAAAAGTAAATAAGCGTGTTGCCGTTATTGGCGCTGGTCCAGCAGGTTTATCGTGTGCAGACGTATTAACACGTAATGGTATTGATGCTGTTGTTTACGACAAACACGCCCAAATTGGTGGTCTTTTGACGTTTGGAATACCATCTTTCAAATTAGAAAAAGATGTTATTCAAACCCGCAGAGAAATTTTTGAAGGTATGGGCATTGAATTTCGTTTGAATGTTAACGTTGGTGTTGATATTACTTTTGAATCATTAAGCGAAGAATACGACGCGGTATTTCTAGCGTTAGGTACTTATACCGATATGACAGGTGGTTTCGAAAATGAAAGTGCCTCTGGTGTTTATAGCGCACTTGATTTCTTAATTGGTAACACTCAAAACCTAATGAAAATCACAGAAAATGCTAAACCATTCGTAAGCTTTGAAAATAAAAAAGTGATTGTACTCGGTGGTGGTGATACAGCAATGGACTGTGTGCGTACTTCTATTCGTCAATCAGCGACAGAAGTTACTTGTGCGTATCGTCGAGATGAAGCCAATATGCCGGGTTCTCCACGTGAAGTGCAAAATGCTAAAGAAGAAGGCGTGAACTTTCAATTTAATATACAACCACTTGATATTGCCATTGATGAAAATGGTAACGCATGCGGTGTTAAATTTGTAAGAACTCAATTAGGTGCTGCTGATGCTAAAGGCAGAAGAAGTCCTGAGCCAATTTCTGGCAGTGAGTTTATTATGGAAGCAGACGCTGTAGTTATTGCTTTTGGTTTCTTACCCAGTCCACCACAATGGATGAAAGATGCAGGTGTAGAGCTAGATTCACGCGGACGTGTTATCGCCGTTGATAATAGTGAGTTTGCTTTACAAACCACTAAGAAGAATGTTTTTGCCGGTGGTGATATGGTACTCGGTTCAGATCTTGTGGTTACCGCTGTTGACCAAGGAAGAAAAGCTGCCATAGGTATTTTAGACTTCGTTCTCAGTTAACGTACAGAGAAATTTTCCTATAAAAAGCAGCTTAGGCTGCTTTTTTAATCCCCTCAATTAAACTAATTCTGATAAAGTGAGCTGAATTATTTAAACATAAATAATTCATTGAACAACATTGATGGAGGATTAATAATTTCCTTCTGACCCACTGTTAGCTATTGTGTTTCAACGAACACTTCAAAAAAATTCAATTATCTGATATTTTACATAAACAACAAAAATGGAATATTGTTAATGCATAAGTTATTCATGCCAAAAAGTCACATATGAGCCAGATATATAAAAGCTACTTAGCCACTTCTACAGTAAGTATTTTTCTTTTATTGATATCTTTCTATGCTCAATCTAAAGAGATCAAAGTGGTTACCGAGCTTTTAGAGCCTTATCAAATTGAAAACCCTGATGGTAGTCTAGGTGGTTTTTCTACGGATGTTGTGCACGCTTTATTTCAAATAACTCAAGATAGGCCTGAGATTCAAGTAATGCCTTGGGCCAGGGCATACGAAATTGCCCTTCATAAACCGAATATATTAATTTATTCTATTGCTCATACTAAAACGAGAGATAAAAAGTTTCATTGGATAGGCAATATTAAAGAAGAACGTTTATATTTTTGGGGATTAAAAAAACATTACCCTAAAAACGACTATGAAGTATCAGCATTAAAAAACTTTAAAATAGCCGTATCAAGAAGCTCAAATTCAGCACAATATTTAATCGAACAACAATTCTCCAATATATACCAGCTAGCAAACGAAAGACAAAATATGAACATGTTGTTTATTGATAGAGTTGATCTGATACTCGCCACTCAAATTACGATAGAAACCAGAGCAAAAAATCTCGGCTATGACTTCAACGAGTTGCAAAGATTAAACGAAGTTGCTGCTTTAAATAACACACTAAGTATCGCTTTTAGTTTGAACTCGTCACCTGCTTTAGTCAAAAAATACCAAGAGGCATTTCAAGAATTATTGACTAACGGTCAACTTGAAAAAATTAAAGAAAAATGGAAGTTATATTAATTGTATTTGCAATATTGACTTCAATTTAAAGAGTAAATAGCAACATCTTGTCAAAATAATATAAATAACTCTGCTTTCTTTATCACCATCAAAAATAATGTAGCTACCTGATTACGCGTTTGGCATAATCACCTTAATTCATAACACTCAGTAAACGGACAATAATATGATCCATAGTATGACGGCTTTTTCACGCTTTGAAGTAAAAGGTGATTGGGGTAATGCAGTTTGGGAAATTCGTTCTGTAAATCAACGATTTTTAGAAACTTACTTTCGTCTACCAGAACAATTTCGCAGTATCGAGCCCGTGCTACGTGAACGCTTTCGCAAACAGTTAAACCGTGGAAAAGTAGAATGTAGTTTACGATTCAATGCAAATGCATCTGAAAAGAATAACCTTTCACTTAATAAAGACTTGGCTGAACAGCTTCTCCAACACGCAAGCTGGATCAACGAACAAACACTTAACAGCCAATTAAATCCATTAGAGATAATGCGTTGGCCAGGCGTTATGGAAGCCGAAGAAGCTGACATGACCACTATCCAAAAAGAAATATTAGTTGGATTTGAGCAAGCGCTAAAAGACTTTATAGAAGCTCGCGCAAGTGAGGGGGAAAACTTAAAAGTTCTAATTGAACAACGTCTTGAGGGTATCATTGAACAGTCTGAAAAAGTAAAAGCTTTTATGCCCGAAGTCATTGCTTGGCAACGTAAGCGAATTACAGATAAATTTACCGATGCAAAAATTGAACTTGATTCAAGTAGAGTTGAACAAGAGCTTGTATTACTTGCGCAAAAAATGGATGTTGATGAAGAAATTGACCGCTTATTTAGCCATGTAAAAGAAACAAAAAGTATCCTAAAAAAAGGCGGTGCTCAAGGGCGACGTTTAGATTTTATGATGCAAGAATTTAACCGTGAGGCTAACACTTTAGGGTCTAAATCAATTAATGCTGACATTACTAATGCAGCAGTCGAACTTAAAGTACTAATCGAGCAAATGCGTGAGCAGATCGCGAATATAGAATAAGATTTAAGTGAATATTTTTATTTCCAAGCCATAGTAATCTATGGCTTTTTTATGAGTAATTATCCTCTGAATATAGTAAATATAGAGTTTGCTTGGTATAACATCACTAGAAAATTATACAAGGAAGCTTTGAAATGATCACACTATCTGCCGACCAATGCCGCATTATTGGCGTAATGCTTGAAAAAGAAACCACAACCCCTGAGCAATATCCACTCTCTTTAAATGCTATAACCATAGGTTGTAATCAAAAAAGTAACCGTGAACCTGTTACCTCTTTTTCTGAAAGTGATGTACAAAACTTAATAGATGAACTGGTAGAAATGAATCAATTAATGGTTGACCGTAAAGCTTCTGTAAGGGTAAATAAGTATTTCCATCGGTTTTGTGATACTGAATTTGGCAATTTAAAATTTACATCACAGCAAAAAGCTATTATTTGCGTGTTATTTTTAAGAGGGCCTCAAACCCCAGGAGAATTAAGAACGCGAACTAATCGCTTGGCTGATTTTAACGATGTCAGTGAAGTTGAAGTGGCTTTGAACCAATTGAAAGATTTAAACGGCAAAACATTAGTCAAAAAACTAGCACGAGAGCCCGGCAAGCGCGATTCTCGTTACATTCATTTACTTTCAGATGCCAGTGAGCTTAACTTAACTGATTCTCACACTATTCAAGCTAACGATGTTTTATCTGAAACTCAGCCTCAATTAGTTGAGAGAGTCTCAGAGTTAGAGAAGCAAGTGGCTGAATTGAGCGAACAGATATCCAGTTTAAGTGACCTACTAGCTGACAAGTAATACTGATTTATTGCTTGAGCTGATCCAAAATATTGAATGATAGTTTAACTTTTTCACACTGCTTGATGAGCTCACTAAGCCACTACTTTTATAGTGGCTTTTTTATTAGATGATACAAAATCGAAATATTTTAATCATCGTTGGAACATAACCAAGTCTTTTCTGGCGTTCTTGAATACAGAAAATAGTACGCGCTTATTGGCATAATCTATATCACTTAAACTTGCAATACGCTTAGATTTCGATAATATTTCGATGCTGGTAAGTACTTTATTTTCAAATTGATAATGCCATACTTTACCTTGCCCGAGTAAAACTAACTTATCATCTTTAAACATGAAACCTGATGAAAATACTGTATCTGCTGTAGGTTGAAAAATAGTCGACTTGTTATTTTTATATAAATGAAGAGCTTTATCCCAGTTGGTATAATACAAGGATTTGTCATTATCAAGCTGTGCCCAATGACTAAAGCCTTGGAAAATCACCTCATGCTCACCGGTATTAATATTAAATAATACAATTTTTCGTTGCTGATTTTGATTATCATCGGAGGCTTGCTCGATAATAGATAATAATACTTGTTGATTATCAACCCATTGATACACATCTAAGATTTTAAACGACGTGTTTATTAATTGTGCTTGTCCGTCTAACGTTAACAATTGCAACTTCCCTTTTATCGTTAATGCCAACGACTGCCCGTCTAATGACCAAACGTAAGAATTGATATGGGTATTAGTCTCAAAATGACTCAATTGTTCCAGTTGCTCGTTTTGTGTAAACCATATTTGTTGCTCGCCACTTCTGTCAGAAACAAAGCTTATGTTAGCAGTTAGTGGTTGATATTTAGCTTGGTAATCCATTACAGTTGAATGATGAATGGTTTGATGTTTTTTAATTGATATTTCAGGCGCTATTCCAGCTAACAATGGCGAAGTGCCTTCTTCTACCACATCATTTAACTGGAGGTTATATTCTTCAATGTCATAGTCGACTCCGCCCATCACGGCAACAATTTTATTGCCGTCTGGATGATAGACCACATTATAAATGTCTTTAACACTCGTTACTGGATACTCAACAAAATCTCCAGCCATGTCGATTTCAAATAAGCTACTTTCAGCAGATGCCAGTAGAGTGTCTTGTAAAGGATGCCAAGTTGGATCCCACCATAAAAAATCACTATAATTGTCTGGCACGTTTAATTCCACGTGTTCTTTAGTGTTTGTTTCGGTGTTAAATATTATTAACGATGTATTTTGCATTTGATCATGTACAGTGATGGCCAGTTTTTTATTCCGATCCGAATAGATTAATGCTTGAGTGATATATTTCTGATCAGCATAAAGCAATGTTATTTCACCCGTATCAATGTCTAATGATTTTACGGCTCCTTTTCGATCATAGGAGTCAATATATGCAATATTATTGTTAGCTAACCAATTAATAGCCCCATAATTATGCTGGTCACAAGCAAGTATTTCTCGAGGAACTTGAGGCTTGGTTTTAGCCAGTAAAAACGATAGCGCGCTAATGTTACTGCATTGCTTTGTTTGAGGATCGCTGTCACAACCACTCACACTTGAGAAAGCAAGTTGATTGCCATCTGGCGACCAATCTGCGGGGCCATAAAAACCGGATTTTTTCGTCAGCCTAAATTCACGATTTTCCAATAAATCTTTTGCCCAAAGCTCATTCTCACAAACACCAACAAATCGGTTGAATACCAAATAACGCCCATCGGGTGAAAAGTTAGGATAATATTCCTTTTCATCGGTGCTGGTTATCGGAGTAATACGACTTATGGGTAACGATGTTTTTTCAGGGGGTAAAAAAAACCAAACTAGCGCTAACAAGCACACAAAGCTGAACAGAATAGCCAGTGACCTCTGCTTTTTTTGAAGAGTGCTTGGACTGCGATTTGGTTGTTCGGCTTCTACGGGTAGGTTTATCTCTGGCCATTGCACTTTTGCGACTAGGCTGTATCCTACCTTAGGATGAGTCGCTATCATCTTCTGCTGTTTAGCGTCATCTCCTAATGCTTTTCTAAGTTGTCCGATACATCGTTGTACTGCATTAGGAGCAACGACAACATTTGGCCAAACACTTTCAAGCAAGGTTTCATGAGTAACAACTTCCCCAGGAGTTTTGGCAAGTGTTAATAATACTTTTAACACTCTAGGTTCAAGCGAAACAATATCGTCTTTGACAATAATTTGTGCACGCGATACATCAACCCTAAAGTTGCCAACCCAAAAATCACTCATTAATTTTCTTATCCGTGTCTATTTAAGACTAATATGAAGTCAAAACAGTATATCTACAATGACTGCTACTTTCAGCGATTTATTCTCGCAAACAGCTGTTATTCTGCACGTTTGCAAAACCATCAGTAAATCATCAGTTTTTTATCAGTTAATCTGTAGCGTTTTTTTTCCCCTACTAAGCACAATAGGAGTACAACAAAATTAAACGTATGAAAATTTCATCAATAATGAATTGAAGTAATACGCCCCCATTAAATGAGAGAATAATGTGAACACACTATTTACCCAATCACTTTTAACAAAACTAACTTATGTAAGCGCTAAAACTCTAACTCGCTTAATATCCATTTTTTTCCTATTACCACTATTGTTGACCAGTCAAATCACATCAGCTAACGACATTAGTCGCAGTAAGGTCCCCAAAATACAAATCGATTTAGGTGAAAAAATTACTTTTTTTTCTGACAGTCTAAAAGAACAACGAGACTTTTTCATTCGTTTACCTGAAGGGTATCAAGAAACGAAGCGCGATTATCCGGTGATCTACTTGCTTGATGCGAATAACGAAATCCTCACTTATATGAAAGATCTCTATTTCCATTCAGTCACTCAAATTAACCGATTAATGCAACAGGGTGATATTCCTGAAAGCATTATTGTCGGCATACCTTTTAAAAGTGATCAATGGTTTAATAATGTTTCTAGCAACCCTAAGCCATTTAGGAACTATTTGACGAAGGAACTATCAAGTTACATTAATAATAATTACCGAACTATTAATAATAACATCCTGATTGGCCAATCTTATTCTGCATTGTTTGTTATCAATGCCCTACCCAATATCAACGATACCTTTAAGAGCTATGTTGCCATAGAACCTATTTTATCCAGTGGTGAAGTGGAAAAAGCACTTGGCAATTATCAGAACACCATTTCAAATAACAATGTCTTACAAATAATTATGGGCGGAACAACGTTTCTTGACGAAGCGAAGGCACTGAGTAGAAAAATAGATAATATAGCAGGAAAAACAGTTAATGTTAGTTTTGAAGCTTTCTCTGAAGAGTCTCATGGTTCTGTCTATTACCCTGCGCTAAATAGTAGCTTAAGAAATTATTTTAAAGATTTTAGAAAACCCTCTAAAGAACAAATATTAACTGAAAATTTTAATCATCAATCAATAATCAAATATTTTGATCAGAGAACTTCCAAGTACCAAGTTGATAATACCAGCAGACAATTTCAATCCGCGGTTTTTGACACCTTTCATAATCAAGCGATGGCCAAAAATTTTAAACAAGCCTTTGCTTTATGGCCCATTTGGAAATCAGAATACAAAATGTATAATGCTAACAACATGACCAATAATTTTCTCCGAAATAACGACCGCGCTTCCGCGATTACTTTTCTACAGCATGTCACTAAAGTTATGCCGAATGCTGTTAGAGCAATCGATCGTTTAGCAACACTTCACCAGCTAGATCAAAAGCCTGAAAAAGCCAACATGTACCGCTCATTAGTAAAGCAACGCTTAACTGAAATTCTCAACAATCCCATGTCACCAAAACAAGAAGACAGTTTAAATAGATATGCTTATAACTTACTGAACGAAGAGCGAAACCAAGAATCGATTGATCTATTTAAACGCATAACTCAAGCTAAGCCTGATTCAATCAATGCCTTTGATAGCTTGGCCGATGGTTATGAGGCTGTGAAAAATTATCCAGAAGCAATCAAAGCTATAGAAAAAACCATTGCTATGGCTAATGGCAAAGAAAATGTGAATACTGCATCCTTTAAGCAGAAATTGAATCGATTAAAAAATATTGAAGTTGCGGACTAAACCATTATTAGGCAAAGACAGATTCAATTGATTGATCATGTTTTTGCCTAATGTCTGAACATTATTGAAGGTACTTCTAATGCGGGTAATTTATAACAAGATGCTTTTTTGATAATTAAGGCGTAAAGGTAACTTGCCCAAAGTTAGCATCGAAATCAACGCACCACACACTAATGCCGGTTATGTCATCAAGTGTTTTATTGTCAGGTATTCTAAGAATTATTTCTTCATTGTTATAAACGACACCATTAATCTTTTGACCTATGGCAAACGCATTAACGCCACTATAGTTATGATCTTTCGCCCCATAAAAATAGACGTCAGGGCCTTCTCCATCATAATTAAAATCTGTAATTTTAATGGTACAATCATCAAGAAACTCTGCTCTACCTGACACATTATGCTCTATGGTTTCAAAGAAACCATAATAACCAACCTTGCCATGTGTTTTAGGACAATTACTTATACTTTGGTCCATTAAAGCCGCGATGGTCACTTGAAAATGATAAATAGCATCTTCTGTTGAGATAAGTTGCTGATGTATGCCGCCACTCATTTGAACTAAATCAGCGACTTGGCTTTCAAAGTCTGGCGAGGAAAAATCTACCGTTAAGCCTTTTGCTAATTCAAGTGCTGCTTCTGGAATTTTAATGCCATTATCAGCAGTCCCATCCTCATCCAAACTTTGTAATAATCGCAATATATTTACCACTGATGGATGATTAATATTATCAGTTTCCATAACATCCAAAGGGGTAAGTACATTCTTAGCTGCGACAGCTGGCAATAAAATATCACCTATTGAGAAAGTTACTTCTTCATTCGCTTGATAACTAAACTCGCCAAGCACATTTGTTACACCGCTATTCGTTGTTGTTGTATAACTAAGCCCTTCAACGGCTGAATCTAAAAATACTCCAGTAAAAACTGCAGGTTGTGCGATCACAACAGGCTCGGGGATCTCCTGAGAGCTAGGTGTTGAACCTCCTCCTCCACAAGAAATAGTGCAAAAAGCAATGAATACAGTTACCAGGTTAATACGAAACATCTTAAAGTCCTTATTTATTTAATTAACCCAGTTTTACAGAGTCTTTAAGACTATTCATCACAGAAGTATCACAATTAAATACGATTCAGTCACAGAAATAACTAAGTCGTCGATTTTTGCCAACGTTGTTTAATATGCTCCGCGACTCGAAATGCATTGGCGTAAATAGTAAATGTATAAGGCACACTTCCGCCTGTTGGCATAAATGAACCATCAGTAACATATAAGTTATCAACTTCATGGGCTTGGCAGTATTTATTTAATACCGATGTTCTTGGATCATTGCCAAATCGACAACCACCTGCCATTAAATTAGTTGGCGGAGAACTACTTACTGAGCTGGTGATATTTTTCGCTCCCATACTCTCTAGTAATTTTTCTCCTTTCTCTGCTAGGTATTCTCCAATAACAAGATCGTGTTGATGCGCGCCAATTCGAACCTTGGCAACCGCTTGCCCCCATTTGTCGGTGACTTCCTCGTCTAAACTAACAAAACAATTGTCGGTAGGTAACCAGTCATTAAACACTTCAAAGCGTAACGTTTTATAGGTGGTAAACTCTTGTTTTAAGTTTTTCTGTAATTGCTCGCCCCATACCAATTCACTGTCGTCATTAAATTGTTGGCCTTGTGCGCGGGAAATAGGGTTTTGATAGAATAGAAAATCAATAGTACCGCCTTTCGCTTGACCTTTTTGGTTCACACCAGAGAAATTTTTATCGTCAATTTGATACCAATCTTGTAAGGCGCGATTTATAAAAGGCCCGACTTGTTTTAGTTGCACTTGCTTTTCGTTAGACAACTCTGAAAACAAAAAGTCACCCTGCCCTGTACCGCCACCACTAAAAACTAAGTTTTTACCCACTTGCCCGCTATTATTTGCTAAACCCTGTGGGAACTTTTTGCCTTTTGAAGCAAGCAACAAACGTGATGTTTCCACCGCTTGGCAAGCAACCACATAAATTTTTGCCGTCGCTTTTTGTTTTCGACCTTGTGAGTCATAATAATGAATAGCTGAAATTTCACCTTCGTCATCACTCGCTATATGGTAAACCTTCGCATTAGCTTTAATCGTCAAGTTTCCTGTAGACACAGCATGATTTAACAAAGCAGCTCGACCACTACCTTTTGCCCCCGATGAACAACCATAGCTGCTGCAATATCCTGAATATTCACAACTACTTCGTCCCATTGCGGGAGTTGATAAGATGGCACGTGGCACGGGCATCGAATGGTAGCCAATATTTTTTGCCGCTTCATCTATCCAATGTGATACTTGGTGATCAACTAATGGCGGATATGGAAATTCCGTTGAACGTGGTTCTTGATGCGGGTGTGAAACAGTTCGGCCTGAAACGCCAACTTCTCGTTCTACCTGGGCATAAAAAGGTTCGAGGTCATCGTAACTGATTGGCCAATCGACAATATTAGCGCCTTCAATTTCGCCAAAGGTCGATTTTAGTTTGAAATCAATCGGTTTCAAACGATGAAAATAGCCACTCATAAAGTTAGAAGAACCACCAACCACATTACCGTTCCAAAAGCTCCAGCCTGAATCACTGGTTGATTCACCTTGCCAGTAACTTTCGCCTTCATCCGTTTCGTACTCTTCCTCAATAACATGCTGTTCGTCGGCAAGTTTAGGGTTGTAAGCGTCATGCAAACTTATGGCTAATTCGTCTTTAAAAAATTCTTTTTCCGTTAACCATGGGCCTTTTTCCAATATCAATACTTTAGCACCCGCTTTCGCTAACGTATAAGCCACCGGTGAAGCTCCTGCACCACTACCAACTATGCAAATATCAAAACTCATGCTTTGTTACTTCCTTTCATTTTCTGGAACTTTTTATTTGCTAACAAGTCTTTTGATTGAATAATGTTGCTCGCACTTTTATGACTAACCACAGAGCGTTTAGGTAATTCAAAAAAACGTTGACCGGCTTTAGGTAATGGGAAGCCTGCTTGGTGTTCTAACCATTCCCAACCCATTCCTTGTGGATTTCCACCATAAATAGGCGGAGAGAGCATTGCCTCAAAAATATAACCAAGCAAATTATTCAGCCAATTTTCTCCTGCGGTAGAGCCACTGATCCCACGTAACATGGTTTCTTTTTCTGCTGAGGTTAATTCGATAAAGTTTTTTTGTAATTGATTTTTAGTAAAACCATTCAACCAACCAACACCTTTATAGATAAATTCTATTTCGTTTTTTTCGGTCGGTTGCTGATAAACGACATTGTATAAATATATAGCCACATGTAATTCTTTTGCGCTTGGCCCACTGTTAGATTCCGGCAGCAAATGTTCAAGCACGGCATTAAGCGTTAGCCAAGGATCGGTAGTAAAAGCCTGAGACAATTGATCTTTTTCATTTTGACTGAATGCTAAAACAGGTAATGCTGTTATTGCAGTTGCTCCAGCCGCTGATTTCAATAATTTACGACGAGAAAGTTTATGTGATAACCATGAAGGTGTCTGATAGTTCTTATCAAAAAAACTGCTGATTTCATTTATTGCTGACGCTGACATTAATCTATCCTTTTACCGCACTACTTTGCCATTTATTAAGAAATGCTAACCATTGTTTTTTAGAATACTGCTCGCCGCTTAATAACTCTGCGGTATCTTTTGATAAGATCATTTTCCCACTGCTTGTTGAAACATACATATGAGGATAGCCTAAAACCGGTGGGAGAGATTTCATAAAGGCTTCATTTTCATTGCTATCACTAACACTGACTTTTAATAGTACAAATTCATCATGAAGTTTTTGATAGACTTCTGGATTTTTTGCTAAAAACGCATCCATTTTTTTACACCAGCTACACCAGTTTCCGCCAATTTCAATCAAGACATTACGCTGGGTTTCTTGGGCTAACTTTATCGCAGCATTCGCATCCTTAAAGGGATCACTCTTTTCATCATATACTTTACTGTATTTAGGTAAGTGGTCCGCGTTAACGGCTAAGGCAGGTTTTATTAGTAAGAGTGAGGCGAATACAGTAATCATTAAAAAAGAAAAATTTTTCATAAATAGACTCAATAAAAAGAAGGATATTGTTAAGTACCCTCAATTAGACCTTACGTAGATTAACTATATTTCAAATAGTTTTCACGTCATTATGTTAAATTCAGTGCTGAACGATTATAATGCGCAACAATTATTTCACCAAAGGTATATCAACATGCGTCCAAGCGGCAGAACTCCAGGTCAAATTCGTCCTGTAACCATTACTCGTCAATTTACTACTCACGCTGAAGGTTCAGTATTAATTGAATTTGGTGATACGAAAGTTATTTGTACTGCGTCAGTAGAAGTAGGTGTTCCACGCTTTTTAAAAGGACAAGGCAAAGGTTGGATAACCGCAGAATACGGAATGCTACCTCGCTCTACTCACACACGTATGCGTAGAGAAGCAGCAAGCGGAAAACAAAGTGGTCGTACATTGGAAATATCACGTTTAATTGCTCGTGCATTGCGCGCAGCTGTTGATTTGAAAGCCCTAGGTGAAAATACGATAAGTGTTGATTGTGATGTAATTCAAGCCGATGGTGGCACACGTACTGCGTCAATTACTGGCGCTTGTGTTGCACTAGTTGACGCTTTAAATTACATGCGTGCTAAAGATATTATTAAAACAAACCCATTAAAGCACATGATAGCCGCTGTTTCTGTTGGCATTTATAAAGGTGAAGCGGTTTCTGACCTTGATTATCCTGAAGACTCTGTTGCTGATACAGATATGAATGTCGTGATGACAGACACAGGAAAACTTATCGAGATTCAAGGTACTGCTGAAGAAGCACCGTTTAGCTTCGATGAAATGAATAATATGCTTGCCTTAGCAAAAGACAGCATTAATGAGTTATTTGACATACAAAAAACAGCGCTTAACTAAACACTCTGATTATATGTGGGAATAAAGATGAAAGATTATCAACGTGAATTTATTGAATTTGCTCTAGCGAAACAAGTATTACGTTTTGGTGAGTTCACTTTAAAATCGGGTCGTACAAGCCCTTATTTTTTCAATGCGGGATTATTTAATACCGGTAGAGATTTGGCTCGCTTAGGCCGTTTTTATGCACAAGCATTAGCTGATTCCAACATTGAATTTGATTTGCTTTTTGGCCCTGCTTATAAAGGTATTCCAATTGCAACAACCACAGCGGTTGCATTGGCTGATCATCATGACATGGACATGCCTTATTGCTTTAACCGTAAAGAAGCTAAAACTCACGGTGAAGGTGGTAGTTTAGTGGGTTCACCGTTAGAAGGTAAAATAATGTTGGTTGACGATGTTATTACTGCGGGTACAGCTATTCGTGAATCAATGGAAATAATTAAAGCCCATGGTGCTGAATTATCAGGTGTGTTAATTGCACTAGATCGTCAAGAGAAAGGCCAAGGTGAGTTGTCTGCTATCCAAGAAGTTGAGCGTGACTTTGGTACACAAGTCATTGCGATAGTAACGTTAGCTGATGTTGTAACATACCTTGAAGAAAAAGTTTCTTCACGGCCAGAACTAGCAACAAGCTTAGCGAGCATTAACAAGTACCGTGAGAGTTACGGTATTTAGATTTATCAGAAGTCGAGTAATAAATCTGTTCATGATAACAGTTGAACTCCGGTTAAAAGATAAATAAAAAACGCCTCATTATTTTATAATAATGAGGCGTTTTTATTTTAATTGAATTCATTTTAGCCTAGTTTATTTTTCACACTCGACGTCAATCAAATGACTTTTGACGTTTTGCGTTTTATTGAAATGATGTGGTTAGATGAAATTATGCGGTTAGTTGAAAATGAGAACTTGAATTTTTCTCATAAGCTTGGTTAATACCTGAATAAAAACTTTCTATTCTCAACGCTCGCTCATCAACTGAAATATCACGAGTGGGCGCTATTTGTTCTTGAGCGTCCAAAGTTCGATTAACAAGCCCATCGAAATCCTCTGATTGTTCACTGCCCTCTTTAGAGAAAACATCATTAGATTTTATCGGAATATTTGAGTCTTTTGCCTTACTAGGATCATCTAAATTAATCGCTGCCAGTTCTGATTGTGCTTGGAGAATCGATCTTGCTGCGGCTGCGGCAACACGGGTATCTTGAATTGAGGGATTAGCTGGCGCTAACGCTGCAGCATGTACCTTTTGCATTTTAGCAATAGTTGCTCGTGGATTGCCATCAACCTTAGAAAGATCTACAGATACTTCACCTCCGACAGCATATTTATTACCGTCCGGACCTACCTCAAAAGTATAGGATGGAGCACCTGTAGCAGGTCCGCCAACAGAAGCATGAGCTAATTCATGAGTACGTACTTCTTGATCTCGTAGTTTCAGTTCATTAATAATTTTTTGGTCAGCAAATTCTTTTTGACTGTCTGGATCAAGAGAGCCGTCAGGCGCTGTTTCTAATGCTTCTTCTTTCTCGGCGTCAGTTTCCTCTGTTGCTTTTTTTTCTAGAAAATCCTCAGCACTCGAGTTTTCATCAGATGAGTCATTTTTACGGTCACTTTCACCGTTGATGGTTTTTGCTTCTAATTCAGCTTGTTTACTGATGCTCTCAAAATCAATATTTTCACTGTTTTGTGCTGATGTTTTGCCTTTTTCTTTTTCAGAAGTTGCACTTTTATCTGCTGCGGATTGGCTTGCAGCTGCTGTTTTAGTAATAACTTCTCGAATATTATTTTCACGGCGCAAGCTATCCGTCGGTTGATTAACCGCAGTAGGAATAGATAATGTAGGTGCTTGCGGCGTAATGTTCATTAAATTATGCTCTTACGTCCAATAAGGTACCAAGGGTTTCATCGGCTGTTTGAATAACATTTACAGATGCTTTAGCTTGAAACTCTGCAACTTTTAAGTCGACAACTGCTTCAGAAAGGTTAGGTAACTTGGTTGAATCGGCATTTTTATCAGCGGTATCAGTGTTATTTTCTTGGCCGATACCAAATTCTTCTGGGCTGACTGTCAAATTAGCCGCAATATCTGCAGCGGCTTGTGTAGCATCACCTTGTGCTTTTTGTAGACCCTGTAAACCACTTGCTGTTGCTGATTGTATTTCCATAATAGACTCCTCTATATCCATTCACAGAATATGAACAACTAATTCACACTGATAAATATTGACATTCATATGCTCAATTATTATACAAAAAGGCCAAAAAGTAAAGGTAGCATTTCACTCGTAAAATCATTCAAATAGCGGTGAGAGCCAAGCGATTAATACTTGATGAAACTCTTCAGGGTGTGAAATAAAAGGAGCATGTGAAGCTTTGTCAAGAATTACAACATCACTTTCAGGTGATAATAGGTTAATGGGTTCTATCGCCTTTCGTGGAACTAATCCATCAAGTTTACCGTACATACGCAGAAAGGGCATTGATAGTTCAATCAGATTTTCACGATGATCTACTGTTTCAAGTAACTGCAATGAATCCTCTAATGTAGCTTTAGTTGGTATTTGAAATTGCATAACAAGTTCTCGTAACAACTTAATATCTTGACGTAAATGAGGACTGCCCATCGCTTGAATTTTTAAAAAATTATTAATCGTTTTCGCTGTATCTTCCGCGAGTTGTCGATGGAATAAGGCTAAAACGTCAGGTTTAATGCCGAACCAATTTTCTCTTTCAACAAAACAAGGTGAGCTGGCAACCGTCACGAGTGCCCTAACTTTTTCCGGGAAATTCAGTGCGATTTCACAGGCAACTAAACCTCCTAACGACCAACCGATATAAACAGCAGGTTTAGCTACGGCTTGCTGTACCAAGGTTGCAACTTTAGCTAAAGTATACGGCGATAATGAATGCTCTACATTAGATCCAAAACCAGGTAAATCAACGGTGATCACTTCGAATTTTTCTTTTAATACTTCAATACTAGGCTGCCAAACTGCTGAGTTTAATCCCCAACCATGTATAAAAACGAGTGGAATACCACTCCCTTGACTCGATATTTTTAAAGTTTCTGCCATGCTCATAGTAAATGGATTTACCGCTAATTTTTAATAAACGAAAGTTAGCGACAGTTTACCCAAGGAATGTAATAAATGGAATTCAACAGAGTAACTTTTTTGCGTGATTTAAAACAGAAATCACTTTGTTTTATTGAGGGTTTAACATCGTATAAAGCACAATTGAGTTGTTGTGACTTATGCGGCAATGGTTGTCATAGCCAAGCCATTATTTGCGATTTTTGCTTAGCTGATTTACCTCTTTTTGATCTGAATGCATTGCACGGAAATTTACTCACTTGGCCTGCCGTCAATACCCTATTACCAAAAAGGATGTTTGATCAATTAATCTCTGTTTCACCTTATCAATGGCCTATTGATTCATGGGTGAGGCAACTGAAGTACCATGGACGTTTTGAATTAATTGAATTACTGAGTTTTTTGTTATTTCAACAATGGAAAGATGTCGTGCAACATGAATCTGAATCACCTAAAGATTTCAGCCCTCCGCATTTATTATTATCAGTACCTATACACCTAAAAAAGTGGCAAAATCGTGGTTTTAATCAAGCACATTTACTTGCAGAAAATTTTGCTGATAAGGTTAAAATCCCATACTTCCCCAATGCATTAACACGTACACATAACAATATAAGCCAAGCTGGCCAAACGGGTGTTTCAAGACGTAAGAACTTACGCTATGCCTTTGAGCTTTCTCCTGATTTTTCGACTGATAAAAACAATCAAAAATCTCAGCTACCAGAGCACGTTATGCTACTTGATGATGTTGTAACAACCGGCTCTACATGTAATGAAATTTGTCGTTTACTTAAAGCTAATGGCGTCAAAAAAGTCACAGTAATAAGTCTTTGTTTATCATTACCTGAGAATACGGCTACTTAATTTGAAACCGGTGTATTAAATGCTTTAGCAAAAAATAAACTGTTCGCTATTAGCTTTGAACTACCTAACCAATAACCTCGAAACGCTAAGTTATCAGTACTCGCAATAACTCGTCCCTCACCATAATTATGCGCGACAACTACAGCAGTATTCGCTACTCGATTTACCATGTTTTTATCTGCATAACCGCTCATTAATGGTCGTGGACTATAATTAGCCACGGACATAAAGGGTTTTGAAATATGTTGAATTATCAGTGTGCTATTGCGAAATAATGGTAAACGGTTATCTGTATAACCATAAGCTAATGGATGAGATATATCGAGTGTAGATTCGAAAATAGCACCTGCAATACGTTTACGTGCCGCTAACTTTTCTTTATCTTGATACTGTAAATTATCCGTATCAAACAACTGATTAATTTCGTCTTTTGTCACAAAATTTACTGAGAGTAATTCATTTGTTGACAAAAATTTTGCGCCGCGTTTTTGCGAATAAATTACACCACCGCTTTTTATCCACGCACTTATTTTATCTACACTGCTTTTGCTTAACGCATTGTATTTTCCATCCACCATAAGAATATGGCTATATGTACTCAAATCAATTTTCGATATTCGCTGCTGTTCAACAACACTCACTGGAATTGACAAAGTATCATCAAGATAGAATAAGATCTCTGCACTTTCATATTGTGATACGCCTTTACCACCTATCATTAAAACTTTTATAGGATTTAATAACCGAAAAGAGCCGCTCCCTATATCAATACCTTTCACTGTTAATCCAGTGTTGAAACTATTTAAAGGTATATCAACGCTTTGACTAGTCTGAATTACAATTTCACGCCAATTTTTTTGTGTTTGTATGCCTGCTGGAATTATAATACTGCCGCGGGCGAAATCTTTACTCACTACTTTCCCATTACTTTTTAATTGAGAAGAAAATGATTTGGTCGCTACTTTAGCTTTAATGCCTTTATTGAGTAATTCATTCAGTAATTTGGGCGCTAAAAAATGGTGCCATTCAAACGCGTAAGTATATGCTTTTTGTTCGATATTAGAATCACCAGAAATTTTCGTTGGTTCTTCCCATACATTTTCGGATAGTTTCAACCCCCATGTACGGCCTACTCGATAAAAATCTATATCCATTGCCAACGGCATTGTCCAACCTGACACATCATAGAAAGTATTATCTTGAAATTGAGTCTGTTTAGAGAACAATGCTTTAATCACACGATACTGACGCTGCTCTAGCGGTACATAGAAGCTATGTTCTTTTTCATATAAAACACCGTCTAAGCGAAAGTCGTCAGTAAGCGGAAATACTTCAATTTGATGTTGCTTTAATTTATCAAGCAATATATTTAAACGGTATTCATCATGAGTTTCATGTAATAAATAACCACTAAAATTCTCTTTGTCTGCCAGTTTTGCTGATTCTTTATAGAAATTTCTCTGGTAGCTCAATAATTCATTTTTATTCTGCCAAGCCCCCTCAATGGTAGAAAGTGATGTTAAAACATGATTTTGAATACCAAATTCAAACGTTAATAAACCATTATCACTGTTTTGCTGCATTCCTCGACTACTGGCTTGCTCAAACAGAATACCAATTCCACCATTGATATCGGGGTAAGTTGAGCCTTTACCATAATAAAAATCATCGAAATTCTCTTGGCTGAAATATAGTCGCTCATCTTTATCTAAAGCCGCGGCATGAAAAGTCGCTAACAGTTGGGTCAATTCCGTATTGGCACTAGGCGTTAATGGGTGAGTGCGTGATGGGATCCCCGGTTGAAAAAAATAACTACCATTTGCGCTCATTTCATGAAAATCGCCTAAGACATGTGGTTGATATTGATGAAAATACGCTAATCTATTTTGACTTTCTTTTTGTGCTAACAGTAACCAGTCTCGGTTCAGGTCAAAACCGAAATGGTTAGTACGACCCGTTAACCAACCTTGATGATGTTCAATATGGTTTGGATCGGCATTGGGTGTGCTACCACGATGCATATTCGCCCATTGCACAAATTTGTCCATGCCATCAGGATTAATACTGGGTTCAAGAACAATCAAAGTATTTTCTAGCATTTTCTTGATTTCAGTATTGTCACTGGCCGCTAAATGATACGCCACCACCATAGCTGCATTGGCGCCACTTATTTCATCACCATGCACACTGTATCCAAGCCAAATAACAAGAGGCAATGATGAATCTACACTTTGGATATCTTTTGATTTTTTCGCTAAAATTTCATTTAAATTGGCTATATTTTCTTTAGAAGAAATGGTCAATAAGACTTGTTGACGTAATTCTTGGGTTTTTCCGATATTGGTTAGTTTTATGCGTTCTGAACTGCTCGCCAATACTTTAATATAACTAAGAAGCTGGTCATGACGAATATGACGTTCGCCTACTTCAAATCCTAATGAACTCTCAGGTGTAGGAATTGCTTGATTGTATTTGTGATCAATTGGCAAGTATTCATTAACTTTAGCCGCATAACTAAATGACGACAAAGTAAAAAAACAGAACAAAATGGCTAAAAACAATCGTTGTAACATAAGAGATATCCTTGAATTCAATAGCAATAAAATACCAAAATCTATGGAAACACTCCACAATAACCGTGTATTTTTGTCACATTGTTACTTTAATTTAATGTAATTTCACTAGCGTATAATGACATAGCAGCGTAAAATACTCATACTTGACTAAATTAGTCAGGTATTAATATTTCAATTTTCTAAAGTCCCTCTGAAACTTTAGAGAAATTTTGGCAACAAGCGTAGAGAGTAATAACCGTGATGATCAATATTTCCGAAACAGCACAATCGCATTTCGCTAAATTATTAGAACAACAAGCTGAAGGCACAAGTATTCGTGTGTTTGTTGTTAACCCCGGCACAGCAAGTGCCGAATGTGGCGTGTCATACTGCCCTGCTGACGCTATAGAGCCTGAAGATATTGAATTAAAATTTGAACATTTTTCTGCTTACATTGATGGTGACAGCAAGCTGTACCTTGAAGATGCGGAAATTGATTTCACGACAGATCAAATGGGTTCACAGTTAACCTTAAAAGCGCCAAATGCTAAATTAAGAAAAGTAGCAAACGATGCACCATTATTTGAACGTGTTGACTACTTCTTAAAAGCTGAAGTTAATCCGCAATTAGCTGGCCACGGTGGTGAGTGTACCTTGATGGAAATTACCGAAGATGGTTTCGCTATTCTACAATTTGGTGGTGGCTGTAATGGTTGTAGTCAAATTGATGTAACGGTAAAAGATGGTATCGAAAAGCAACTGCTTGAAACCATGGGTGGCGAAATAAAAGGTGTTCGTGATATGACAGAACATGAACGTGGCGACCATTCTTACTATTAAGTTGTTCATTCATATTAAGTTATGAGTATACTCGAAAAAATAGGCCAAGACCCACAACGTAGCTTAACGCTATTTTTACGTGGACTTGGTCTTTTTGTTATTGGCGTTTGCTTGATATTTATTGGTTATTATTACCATTATTTTTGGCAAATCATCGGCATCGCCTTTTTAGCTTTTGGCATTATATTTTCAATATGGGGTTACTGCGGAATTTTTGCAAATCGTTTACTGAATATTTTTGACCGCCGTTCCAATAAATCCGATTAAACGTTTACACTGAAATCGCTTGTTTTTCTATTACACGATAATAGTGCCAAGCTAAGCTCAATCCCCGCACTAACAAAAACACACTGAATGCGGCCCATAAACCGTGGTTACCAAAACTTTGGAATAACCACCACATCGGAAAAAAGCAACCAAAAGTAGCGACTATCATGCTGTTTCGCATGGCCTTCGTTTTCATTAAACCAACAAAAACCCCATCAAACAAATAACACCAACACCCTAGAATAGGTAAAATGACTATCCAGTGAATATATTGTTTTGTCGATATCACCACATTCGGAATATCTGTCAGTAACCCAACAAAAAACTCTCCTACTATGGCAAAAAGCAAACTATAAGTTAAAGCAAAAATCCCCGTCCAAAATAAAGCTATTTTAACAACATAATTCCGCTGCTTAGCGTCTTTTTGTCCTTGTGCTTTCCCCACTAGTACTTCTGTTGCGTTCGCAATACCGTCTAAGCCGAACGAAATTAGTAAAACAAAATTCATTAAAATGGCGTTGGTCGCTATTACGTTATCCCCTAACCTTGCCCCTTGAAAAGTAATAAAAACAAAACAAACTTCTAAACACAAAGTTCGAATGAGAATATCTCTATTAAGTTGAAAATAATGAATTAATGATGATTTTTCCAGCAACTCTTCTTTTACATGAATAAGTTTTGATAAAATTACATCCAACAAGATTCTTACTGTTCTGTGCTTTATTTTATTTTTATCGTAAACAATATAAGTTAAACCAAGTATCACTCCTGAATACTCTGCGATTAACGTTGCTGCTGCTACCCCTTGCACTTGCCAATTAAAAACAAGAACAAACAAGAGATCTAACGACAAATTAATTAAATTAGTCGCGATCAGTAACCACATAACGGCTTTAGCTTTATGATTACCCAGTAACCAACCTAAGATCACTAAGTTTGCCAAGGCCGCGGGCAGTCCCCAAATACGAATGTCGCAATATTGTTTTGCATAAAATTGTATTTTTTCAGATCCGCCTGCTAATCCCAAACTAAGGTCAATATAAAATGATTGTAATAAAATGAGCGTACCACCAACAATCCCTGCCACTAACAAGCCACGTAGCAGTACTAATAAACTTTTTTGATTGTCTTGTTGTCCTAGAGCCTGAGCAGTAAGCCCAGTTGTAGACATACGTAAAAAGCCACATAACCAGGTAACAAAAGTAATAATCATCGCACCTACTGTGCTGCCACCTAAATAATAGGCTTGGTCTAAATGGCCTAATACTGCGGTATCAACTAAGCCAAGCAAAGGGATGGTGATATTCGAAAATATCATCGGCAGGGCAATGATGAAAAGTTGTTTATGTTGATTTAGATTATTAACGTTCAAAAAAGTATTCCATATGAAACAATACAACAAATATTTACTATAAAAAGAAGATAAAACGCGCTACTTTTGTTACTCATCAAACAAAGGCCATATCCATGAAAATTTCTTTCCTTGTATTATTACTGTCTTGCTTTCACTTTTCTAGCTTTGCAGCTGTTATTTTACAGTATCATCATGTGAGTGATACTACTCCGTCGAGTACCAGTATTTCACCTGAACAATTTGAAATCCATATGCAATATTTGGCAGATAATAACTTTAACGTGATTGCGCTTTCAGATTTAATGAACTCAATTGAAAAGCAGCAACCTATTGCCGACAAAACTGTAGCCATTACTTTTGATGATGCTTATCTAGATATTTTAACCAACGGTAAGCCGATTCTCGACAAATTTAATTATCCGTTCACTATGTTCATCAATCCCGCAATCGTTGAGCGTGGCTCTAAAAGCTACCTTTCTTGGGAACAGCTTAAAAAGATGGCTGACGCAGGTGTTATTATTGCTAATCACGGCATGGAACATGGCTCTATGGCACGTGTCAGTGAAGGGTTAACCGAGCAACAATGGTTAAATAAGCATACCGAATTATTGTTAAATGCTGAAAATATTATTAAAGAAAAAACAGGTCAGAGTTGGCGTTATTTTGCTTATCCTTACGGCGAGTACACACCCGCAGTACAAGAGTGGATAACAAAGAATGATTTCATTGCTTTTTCACAACAGTCTGGCGCAGTAGGTTTAGCGACAGACTTAACCAGTGTGCCACGTTTTCCAGCATCAAAACCTTATGATCAAATATCAAGCCTTCGCGATAAATTGAAATCGTTACCTTTCAAAATGACCTTGAGTGATGATAATGCAAATACAATTGTCGAATATAACCAATCAAAATCAGTTACCTTCGATGTAGTTGTCGATGACTTTCATCCGGCTCAATTGAATTGTTATATTTCTGGTTTAGGACGACAAAAAATAGCATGGCAAGGAGAAAGCCGCTTTACAATTAATTATAGCGCGCCACTGCCAATTGGTCGTGTTCGCTGTAATTGTACGGCACCCAGTATTAGTGAACCAGGTCGTTATTATTGGTATTCAAAACCTTGGTTTGTACTGAAAAAAGGAAAAGAGTGGTATGCCCTTTAAGCGCTCGACATCTCGCTTTAATCACTTGTCATCCGAATCAACGTTTGGTTGACAAGCACAGTGATATTGAGATTATTCAGCTAACTTTACTATTTTAGCAAAGTCACTCACCAGTTTTTCACCATCAATCGTTGGTAAAACGCCTAGTGCTTGTCTTGGCTTGAAAATAGCGGCTATATTTCCCTGTGGATTGACCAAAACTAAGGAGGCGCTGTGATCGACTAAATAGTTATTCTTGTCAGCATTATCATCTTCAGGTCCATTAATCGCATACATCAAACCTAAATTACGTGCAAAAGGAAATAACACACCATGACCTGCCGTAAGCGCAATAAACTCTTCATTAAAATAAGCAATATATTGCGCTAGTTTTTCAGACGTATCACGATTAGGATCCGCAGAGACCAGTAAAATTTGCGTGTTTGCACTAATGGCTTTTAAGTCATCATACACAAAATTCAATTCTTGCAGAGTGGTAGGGCAAACATCAGGACAGGAAGTATAACCCAAAAATATCCACGTCCATTTGTCTGCTAAGTTCTCATTGGTAAATGCTTGGTTTTGATGATCGGTTAATTGAAAAGGCTTAACTTCACGCACTTCTTTATAATATAAAGCATGTTCAGGTTGAGGCAATATTGTTATTTTTTGAAAAACAAAAAAACCTACCATTCCAGCAACAATCGCCACTATCACATACAATAACTTGTTCATAAATAATTATTTCCGCTATCTAAGCTATTGGTAATAAGTAATGATCGAGTAACAAAATAATAAATAAAGCCATCAAATGAATGATTGAAAATTTAAAGGTATCCATGGCTGTATTTTCATTTGCATTAAACTTAAGTTTCCACGCATAAGCGAAGAACATTAAATTCAACGTAACCGCGCCGATTAAATATAACCAATTACTCATACCCACTAAATATGGCAATAAACCAACAACAAACAATAATACGGTATAAAGTAAAATTTGTGTTTTCGTGAAGCTTACACCATGGGTTACCGGTAGCATTGGAATATTTACTTTTGCATATTCATCTTTACGGTGAATTGCTAACGCCCAAAAATGTGGCGGTGTCCATGTAAAAACTAATAAAACTAATAACAAAGCATGTGGGTGTATTTCGTTGGTCATTGCTGTCCAACCCAAAAGTGGAGGAATTGCACCAGCTAAGCCACCGATCGTTATATTTTGCGGCGTTGCACGCTTTAAATACATGGTATATACAAAACTGTAACCAACCAAACCAGAAAAGGTAAGCCATGCGGTTAAAGGATTCACAAAACTGTATAAAATTGCAAAACCACTTACCGCTAAAAACATCGCAAAAAGAGTGGCATTTCTAGGATCTAAACGACCCGTTGCAAGTGGTCGGTTATACGTTCGTCCCATGATACTGTCGATACGCTCATCAACAATGTGATTGATGGCCGCTGCTGCTGAGGATAAAAACCCAATACCAATCATTGACGGTATAAGTACTTCCCACGGAATAGCACTAGGAACAGATAGACACATACCGACTAGAGCCGTTAGCACGAGAAGCGCGACAACACGTGGCTTGGTTATTTCATAATAGTCTCGCCAAACCGCTGATTTGTTCTCCATTACATTCGACGTTGATGTTTCTTTACCTGTACTTTCTGTTGTTATTGTTTCACTCATAAGTGTTCCTATAATTTCCGTCGTAAACTGTACGTTAAAGTGATCAACGACAACATTAAACAAGCTGCAACAACGTTATGGCTCACCGCGACTGATAACGGTAGAGAAAACCATACATTGCTAATTCCCAATAATATTTGACAGCTAAGAATAAAAGCTAAACTTTTCGCTGCATTTTTAAAAAAGCCTGACTGAGATTTTCGAAAAACCATCAAGGCTAACCAGAAAAGATATAATCCGGTAACAATAGCACCAATACGATGGACTACATGTATGGTTACACGTGAAGCATGGGATAAATGACCAAATTCGTAACTCTCTTTTTCAGGAGGAATTAAATCAAATGAATCTTCAAAAGTGAGTTGCTCTTGCCAGCCTGATTGACAAATGGGAAATTCAGTACAAACCAATGCCGCATAATTAGAGGATGTCCACCCCCCTAGACCTATTTGTGCGGTTAATAACACAATACCGATTAAACCATATCGACCATATTTCTTAATGGCAAAATTACCACCGGGCACGCGAAAGTCTGATAAACGTAAATAGAGTAAAAAGAGTAAACTTAAAGTTGTGAAGCCACCCAGCAAATGGCCCATGACGACAATGGGCATTAGTTTCATTGTCACGGTCCACATGCCTAAAGCAGCTTGGAAAATGACCACCACGAGTATTAACAAAGGTAGCCGCAATGGCGTTCCTTGATCACGGCCTTTAAATGATAAAAACGCGATGGCTAAAATTAATAAACCTAAAGCACCCGCAAAATAACGATGGATCATTTCATTCCATGCTTTATGTGGTTCAACTTTTCTTTCAGGGAATGCTTGCTCAGCTTTAACAATTTGCTCTGCTGTCTCTGGTACATCAATTAACCCATAACAACCAGGCCAATCTGGACAACCTAAACCGGCATGAGTTAAGCGAGTGTATGCACCTAAACTCACAACAATTAGCGCTAATAAAATGCTGAGTAAAACCAATGTGCGAATGCGATTGTTAGCACTACTTTTCATTTTAGCCAATCCTTGAATACTTAAGTAACTTCTTCATGTCCGCAAGAATTTCTTTACCAAACATTGCTTGAGCCTCATCATTAGCTGGCGGCTTATGAGATAAAATTACATTACCTAAAGGATCAACAACCAACACTTGTGACTGTGGTAAAATATTTTTAACAAGGTTTGGAGTTGAGATAATCGTCCAGCTATTTTCAGTTAACCTTTGTGTTTGTTGTTCAGATAGTGGATTAGGAGAAAGTGCCACACGTTTTACTCTTGGTCTTTCTCTACCTAAAGCGATATAAGAGTTGTTTACACTTAAAAGTGTTTGTTCACAATGAGTATCACAGTGCTGTGGAAGGCTATAAATAACTAACCATGTTTCTTGTAAAGAAGTTTGCTCAAGACCTAATTTTTGCAGAGTGAGTTCATTCTCAACTAAAGTGCCTTTATTCGTTACGCCATAATCAAGCCAATTCTGAGTCAGTGCTAATTTTGCTAACACGATAGGAAGAATAAAAGCTCCCAATACCATAAGCATACTTCGACGTGATTTTTTCTGTGACCCTTCACTCATACTTCTACACCTTATTATTTTTTTATTTAGTGGTTTTACTATTCTTCACTATTTTTACTAAACTTAATTGATGCCCATATCATCAATGACATCCATGCAATCGCTAAACTAAACCATTGAAATGCGTAAGCACGATGTTTTTCGGGGGGCATAACAATCGGCTGCCAATTTTTTTCATAGCCAACACTCTCTGTTTTATCTAAGTAAACGACAAAGGGCAAGAGTTGACGTGAAATTAATGTAGAAAATTTATCTAGCTCTATTTGCTGAACACGTAATGGCCACTCATTTTTGACCAATATTTGTTCCATTAACATGATGCCTTTCTCAATTTTACGCACATGCCCTGATAGGTTATATTTTCCTGTAATAGTTTGAACATTCGGAATTTCTTTACGATTGATAGAACCTAAGACCCAACCTAGATTAACTAAGACAGCTTTATTGCCACTATGAAAAACTTGATATATCCGATAACCTAATTGTCCTTTATTGGTTTGGTTATCTAATAAAAATATTATTTCATTATCAAACTCACCATTCATTGTTATGGGCAAATCATTAATTTCATTTGTCTCTGATAGCACTTGTTCAAGTGACATTGCTTGAGTTTGGCTTAAGTGTGCAATTGTCGAGATACGCAGCTCTTTTTGTAAAGCGCGATCAATTTGCCAAAATCCGAGTTTTACTAATCCAGAAAAAACGAGTAGGGTAAATATCAACCAAGGTAGGCGAATGTTTGATATAAAATTTTTCAAACAGTTAATTCCTTAATAATACCAATCGGCGAAATATATTAACCCGCTTGGTATAGTTCAAAACGAACATTACAACATAGGAAATTTTTAGATGGTAGTTGCGGTAAAAATAATAATTGTAGGCTGTTTACTCTTTATGGTATTCAGCTTGTTTCAAGCATTAATAGTACTCAATAAAAATGATCCAAATAAACCGTCAATGTCTAAATTTATTGGCCGACGAGTGATGATTTCAGCCTTTGTCATTATTCTTATGTTAGTCGCTATTTTAACCGGTGTCATCACACCGAATCCACGACCTTTTTAATCTCATGAATAGAGTAAAATGTTGTAGGTGAGATAGTTTCCCACCTACAAATTTACTGATATTTAAATGATATATACAAATACAAACAGTATTACCCAAACAACATCAACAAAATGCCAATACCAACTTGCCGCTTCAAAAGCGAAAGCGTTAGTCGGAGTAAAATGCCCTTTTAAAACTCTCAAGAACACAGCAATAAGCATGATAGTCCCTAAGGTAACGTGCATACCGTGAAAGCCCGTCAACATGTAAAAAGTTGAACCGTAAATACCACTCGTTAAGTACAATTTCATTTCATCAGAATAGCCATGCATGTATTCTACAACTTGCAAGAATAAGAAAACAACGCCTAATAAAATAGTGAAACCTAACCAGATTTTCAGCATTTTACGATTGTCTTTCTCTAAAGCTGAATGTGCTAAATGCGCAGTAATTGAAGACGTTAGTAACAATATGGTATTAATTAGTGGTAAGCCATACCATCCCATTTTCGTCGTTTCAGTACCGTCTGGTGTTGTCAATAACGGCCAACTTGCGACAAATTCTGGCCATAAAACCGCACCCGTCATTGCATTATTATCCGCGCCACCTAACCAAGGTACAGATAATGTTCGGGCATAAAATAATGCGCCGAAAAAAGCAGCAAAAAACATCACTTCAGAAAAAATAAACCAACTCATTCCTTGACGAAATGAGTTATCCATTTGGTGGCTATATTTTCCTGACATTGATTCATTAATAACATTACTGAACCAGCCATAAAGCATGTATATCACTAAACAAACACCCGCAAGTAATATATAACCGCCAAAACCGCCCTCTGGGTTATTAAGTGTTGAGACATAATTTCCTGCACCAACTGCAATTAAAAACAGTGCCACTGCACCCACAATGGGCCAATGACTTTGAGATGGTACGTAATAACTTTCATATTCTTTTGTTGTCATTATTATTCCCCTAAACAAATACCGTTACACCTACAGTGTTCGGTATAAATTGTTACGATTCCACTTTACCGGTTACGTCATACAAAGTGTAAGACAATGTTATAGTTGTTATATCTTCAGATAGCTCTGGGTCAACATAAAACTGTAACGCCATTTCTACTTCTTCGTTCGCTTTTAGCGGCTGCTGCGTAAAACAAAAACATTCAATTTTTTGAAAATACGCTGCGGCTAAACCGGGTGACACTGACGGTACTGCTTGACCAATAATGTCGCGTGTGGATTCATTTTTAGCATAAAATTTTACAAGTTTCATTTCACCGGGATGAACTTTTATTTCACGAACCATCGGCTCGAACTTCCAAGGTATCCCTTGAGCTGTTCGACTGATGAACTGCACTGTTACAACTCTTTGAGTATCTACTTTCTCAACATTATAAACAGCAGCAGTCGTTGAAGTTTTTCCATTCAAACCGGTAATGTCACAAAACACATCATATAAAGGGACCAACGCAAAACCAAAACCAAACATACCAAAGACAATTAATATCAACTTTTTCACGACTTTATTATTCTGTTTAGTCGCAGCGCTATCTTTGTTATCTGAATTTTGCAATTCGTCACCTTTATTCATGATTTGTTAACCTAATCTTCAATTTTCGGCGGTGTTGAAAACGTATGGTACGGAGCAGGACTTGGAACTGTCCACTCTAAACCTTCAGCACCATCCCAAGGTTTAGCCGGTGCTTTTTCACCACCTCTAATACATTTAATCACTACCGCTAAGAATATTAATTGCGACAGACCAAATGCAAAACCACCGATACTCACCCATTTGTTGAAGTCAGCAAACTGCAACGCGTAATCAGGAATACGACGAGGCATGCCCGCTAATCCTAAAAAGTGCATTGGGAAGAACAGTAAATTCACCGAGATAAGTGAACACCAAAAGTGCCATTTAGCTAACGACTCGTTATACATATGACCCGTCCATTTTGGTAACCAGAAGTAGGCTCCAGCATAAATCGAGAATAATGAACCCGTTACTAATACATAATGGAAGTGGGCAACAACAAAGTAGGTATCATGGTATTGAAAATCAACCGGTGTTAATGCCAACATCAAGCCCGAAAATCCACCAATGGTAAATAAGATAACGAAAGCGATAGAGAACAACATCGGCGTTTCAAAACTCATTGAACCACGCCACATGGTTGCTACCCAGTTAAAGACTTTCACACCGGTCGGGACAGCAATTAACATCGTACAATACATAAAGAACAGTTCGCCAAATAATGGCATACCTGTAGTAAACATATGATGAGCCCAAACGATAAAGGACAATATCGCGATAGATGCTGTTGCATAAACCATAGAGCTGTAGCCGAATAATTGCTTACGGGCAAAAGCTGGAATGATTGTTGAAACGATACCAAAGGCTGGCAAAATCATGATGTAAACTTCTGGATGACCAAAGAACCAGAAAATATGCTGGAACAATACTGGGTCACCGCCACCTGCAGCATCAAAGAAGCTGGTGCCAAAATAAGTATCGGTTAACAACATGGTTACTACACCCGCGAGCACGGGCATGACGGCGATTAACAAATAAGCCGTAATGAAAAATGTCCACACAAACAATGGCATTTTCATGTATGTCATACCAGGAGCACGCATATTCATAATAGTAACGACGATATTTATCGCGCCCATTATGGATGAGATACCCATAATATGAACAGCAAATACAAAAAATGCTGTGCTGCCATTTGAATAAGTCGTTGAAAGTGGAGCGTAGAATGTCCAACCAAAGTTTGGCGCACCTGACTCCATAAAGAATGAAGACAAAAGAATCGCAAAAGCAAAAGGTAAAATCCAGAAGCTCCAGTTATTCATACGTGGCAAAGCCATATCAGGAGCACCGACCATCATCGGTATCATCCAATTCGCGAAGCCTGTAAAGGCTGGCATAATCGCACCAAATACCATGATCAAACCATGCACAGTAGTTAGCTGATTAAAAAAGTCAGGATCAACAATCTGTAATCCAGGTTGAAATAACTCTGCTCGAATAACCATGGCCAAAGCACCACCGGTTAAAAGCATAATAAAAGCAAACCATAAGTACAATGTACCAATATCTTTATGGTTTGTAGTGTACAACCAACGCTTCATGCCTGTCATTTTATGGTCGCCATGATGTTCGTCGTGCGAATCTTGTTCTATAACGTCTGTAGTCATTTTATATCCTCCTACTTCGCACTGGCAGCATCAACAGCTGCAGGTTGTACTAAATCACCCGTATTATTACCCCAAGCATTACGCTCATAAGTAACAACTGCGGCTATTTCGGTTTTAGTTAACTGGGTACCAAAAGCAGCCATCGAAGGATTTTTCTTACTACCGTTAACAACCATATCTATATGAACAGCAACATCACCCAAAGCAATAGCACTACCTTTCAGTGCAGGGAATGCAGGAGGTAAACCTGTGCCTGCGGGTTGATGACAAGCTACACATGCTCTCATATAAACTTTCTCGCCCATTGCCATCAATTCATCTTCACTATACGTTTTAGATAAATCTTCTGGTGGCGCTTCAGCGGCTGCTTCAGTAACTGTTTCAGATGTTGTAGTGCCAACGTCATCATTTCCAGATCCGCTAACAGCAGCTTTAACATCAGAGGCTTGTACTGCATCTCCGGTATTGTTACCCCAAGCATTTCGCTCGTATGTAACAACGGCAGCAATTTGTTTCATACTTAATTGCTTGCCATAACCTTGCATACCCGTACCCGCTTTACCACTAAATACCGTTTGAATATGAGTGGCTATATCGCCTTTTGCGACAGCGCTGCCTTTAAGTGCAGGAAACGCAGGAGGTAAACCAGCACCTGAAATTTGATGACATGCAGCACAATAAGCAACATAGGTGGTTTCACCTAACTCCATTAGTTCATCCATTGAGACTTCAGCTGTAAGCGATGCTTTTTCAGCTTCAGCAGCTTGTGCATTTATTGCGTGTTGTTCGTCAATCCAAGCGGCATAATCAGTTTCGGACAGTACTTCAACAACAATCGGCATAAAGCCGTGGTCTTTACCACAAAGTTCTGCACACTGGCCTCGATAAATTCCAGGCTCATCCACTTTGGTCCATGCTTCATTGATAAATCCAGGGTTAGCATCTTGCTTAACAGCAAAAGCAGGTACCCACCAGGAATGAATAACATCATCTGATGTGATCAAGAAACGTACTTTTTTATTGACGGGGATGACAAGGTGCTTATCAACTTCAAGTAAGTAATTCTCACCTTTTTCAGCTGTCTCGCCATTTTGATTTTCATATTGTTCACGAGGTGTTGAGAGTACAGAATAAAACTCAATATCTTGATCAAAATATTTATAATGCCATTTCCACTGAGAGCCAGTAACTTGGATAGTAACGTCTGAGTTGTCGTTATTTTCCATCTCAATCAGTGTTTTTGTTGCTGGTACAGCCATGGCGATAAGAATGACAATGGGAATTGCTGTCCAGAGAATTTCTACTTTTGTACTTTCATGAAAATCAGCGGCTTTTGCCCCTTTTGATTTTCGATGAAAAGCCATCGACCAAAACATAGCACCAAAAACCACAGCACCAATTACTATACATATATACATTGCTAACATATGTAAATCGTAAACATCTCGACTTACTTCTGTTACACCTTTGGTCAGATTTAATTCCATATCTGCCCAAGCTGAACTGGAAAGAATACTTCCCAGCGACAGCCAACCTAGGTTACGTCTTTTCACGCGACATCTCCTTCACCCTATAAAAGTTTTAACTTGATACCTAGGACAAAAAAGTTCCTTGAGTACCGATTATTATTATTTTCTTTTGTTACTTTTTTTTATTGTTTTATCAGCGATTTTGTTCACAACTAATATCGTCGAAAACATCGCCTTATTATTATATTTGTACACTTTCCAAACTAGAATTACTCAAAAGTTGATCGGGGTCAATTTAAAAATCATGCTATTTCAAAATAAAAACCAACAAAAACAATAGAGTATCAACTCTAATATATCTAAAGCTCTAATAACAAAGGGCTGTAGAGATTGTTCTAAAAATAAACAGTTAATCACGAAGGGTTTCGTTGACACTTTGATGGGCGGTTAATTTTTAAACAAAAAAAGATAAAGTCGCTTCAAATAAGCTGATAATGAGAATTGTTATTATAAAAGAGAAAGGTTTGTATGATAAACGTACGAATAAAGAGAAAAGCAAACTTTACTGCATTTTTAGCAATAAAGTTTGCCTATTAAACTGGGTTATTTACATCCAATCGGCAGCGCGAATTACGCCAACGGCAAGGCCTTCGATATTAAATTCTTGAGCGGCTAAATCCACTTTTATTGGTGAAAAATCATCATTTTCAGCATGTAAATAAACGATATTACCTTCACGTTTATAGCGCTTAACTGTTACATCTTCTTCAACACGGGCCACGATCACTTGACCATTTTGAACATCCGTTGTTTGATGAACCGCTAATAAATCTCCATCGAGTATGCCAATATCTTTCATACTTTCGCCATTTACTCTCAGTAAATAGTCCGCCGCAGGATGAAATAAATGACCATCAACTTTGTAGTGTTCTTCTACGTGTTCTTGGGCAAGGATCGGTTCACCAGCAGCGACACGACCAATAAGAGGTAACCCCTCCTGTTCAATAAACACTTCGGCTAAACGAATACCACGAGATGTACCCGGAAGCATTTCAATATAACCTTTTTTTGCGAGTGCTTTTAAATGTTCTTCAGCCGCATTAGCTGATTTAAAGCCAAAAAAAGTCGCTATTTCAGCACGTGTTGGTGGCATCCCTGTTTCTGAAATATTTTCTTTGATTAAATCAAAAACTTGTTGTTGGCGAGGTGTTAACGCTTTTAGCTCAGTCACAATTATTTACCTGTATTTTTGCACAGCAATACTGACATTGTATACAGGCTGTATATAAACGCAAGTATAATTATTGATGACCTAATGTTGAAATTTCCCTTCTTGCAAATAATAAATAACTTGCTCAATAACTTTTTCATTTCTCATCATAAATGGATGTGTCGTTTCCATTTCAATGTGGTCATTCATGCCATCAAGCTTTGTACTCGCTACGGAAACTTTTCCATCATCTTTGTCGGGGATCAAGGTTGATAAAATCAAATTCACACTTCGAGTCCCTGCTATGACCCCTAAATCAAAATTCGCATTACCCAATTTACTTGGAATACTTAACTCTCCTGTTCCAAGTTGCATACCCGCATCACCATTGATAAAGCTAAATCCTGGGGCATTACAAAGCTTATCAACAACTTCACTGCCATTATTGGGTGGACCTAGCATCACTACTTTGTTTAGATTTTCTATTTTATGTTTGCTTAAATACTGTCTAACTAAAATGCCGCCCATTGAATGAGTAACAAAGTTTATAGGACGATCTTTACATTTTATTAAAGCTTTGGAGATAAATTTTTCGGCTAATTCCTCTATAGAATGATCTCTTGAAGGGTAATTGATATTAACAACAAAATAGCCCTCTGCATGTAAGCGTTTTTCAATCACGCTCATTGAGTTTGAAGAACGTGCTAAGCCATGAAGCAGAATCACACACTCGGCGTCAGGTGAATAATCAGACAAATCATCGGAAAATATTTGATTATTACTACTTTCAACTGAAATAGCACTAAGCTCTTGTTCTATCATATTTTTCAACCGAGTTTCCGCTTCCGCAATTTTCTTGCTAAATTGTTCTTTAAGAAGCGCCAATTCGGATTTGAGTGCTGCTATTTTTTCATTCATAACTCCGCTCCATTAATAAATCGTACCATTTCATTATTACGGGTTAACCATTTTGAAAGAAACTATAAAATCCCTTTGGGGACAACTCTTCTGAGTTTAACACTGAATTGCTTTAGGTAACTTACTTCACCATCAGGGTTCCAATGAAGTGTAGTTTGCCATGCATTTTCAGGTTTCATTTCTTCTAACATTCCCTTCTTCACACTAAGTGCAATTTTTTTAGAAGGAATGATAGTAATACTTTCTGTATTTAGATTGGCACTTCTTGGGTCTACATTGAATGTACCAATAACAGTTATTTCATCATCAATAACCATAGATTTTGCATGCAAACCGAATATAGGAACGACCTTCAGTTGTTTGTGCATAACATCAGACATGATTTTCTGTCTAATTTTCGCATCGGGTTTAAACTCGTAAATCAAAACGCCAGTTTCTAAAAGCGTTTTTCTATCTCGCTGATAACCACTAAAGGCTTCGAGATTGTCATTTGATGCCAGGCTATTAGTGAGGATTTTCACTTCAACACCTCTGTCCACCAAGGTTTTGAATAAGTTCCTGCTGAGAGACGTTGTAACCAAATAAGGCGTTTGAATAATCACGGATTTTTTAGCATTCTTAACTAATGAAATTAAACGGTCTGTTGATATTCCTCCTCCAGCTAAAAATTTATTCTGATTATTTTTCCCGGGTATATCCGAAATATATTCGACGCCTTCAAGCCAATGAAATTGACCCGCTTCCTTTATCTCTAAAAAAGCTTTGGGTATGTCATTAATTTGCTCTCTAACTTGAGGCACAAAATTTGTTGGGTTACATGCATATTGATGAAGCGCGTCATAATTGGTGTCATGCTTATTATTACTCGTTATGAGTTGTTCAACTGGAACACTTAATTCATTATCCCAGAAATGATTGAAAGAACTTCCAATCTCATGGGAAATTCCACCAACTAGAAGTACATCTCGGTCGCGAAAGTTGAATTTGTGATCATAACCGAAGTATTCATCCGCAACATTTCTCCCGCCCGTTATTGAAACCTTGCCATCAACGGTAAAGGTTTTATTATGCATTCGCTGATTTAAGCTGTGAAAATCAGTGGTGAGATTAATGAACTTTTCTGCAATGTTTTTCCCCACATTAGCTTTTGGGTTATAAATTTTTATGGAGAAATTTTCATGCGCGGCTAACTTCAGTAATTCGTCTCCACTTGCATCAACCATAATATCATCGACTAAAACGCGGACTTTAACGCCTCGTTCAGCGGCTTTAACTAGATAATCTGTAGCAATGAGGCCTACATTATCGGCAGAAAAAATGAAATATTGAACATCTATTGTTTCTTGCGCATGTTCACTCAACCAAGCCCTTGAAAGCATGGCTTCAGTCCCCTGTTCTAAAACATAAACACCGGTCTTATTTTTCATCTGACCAGAAAAAGGTGCTAAATATTCTGACAAGCTTATTGAGGATGTAGAGTGAACTGAAGAACAAAAATCTTCAGCCACTTGTGGTAACCTTAATGGTTTTGTAGAGCAGGCAGTAATAAAAACCACCAAAAGGCATAATATTATTCGCTTCATGTTTGATAAAGTTTCCATACTATTTTTATGTCCCTCATTTATATATATTTCACAACCATGAGTAAAAACTCAATGCTTTCACATAATAAGTATTAATCTCTTCGCAACGCTTTGAACTGTGGTAATTCCCATGGACGCATTGCGAGTAATAAACCAATATGTTGTCGTTTATCTAGTGGTAACAAAGAGTCTTCTTGGTTTAAAAGGGCAAATTCTTTTTTTAATTGCGTTAATTTCCTTTCAATTATATCAATAGAGGTCTGGCTATAAGTGCCTCGTATATAAAATCTAAAACTGTTCTCTCCAACAAAATTTGAAGCCATGAATGTTGTTAGACCATTCCTTTCCATAAACTTCTCTAGCGGCCCGTTAGGTAGCCATTGGAAGTTTTGCGATATTAACATTTTATATTGGTTATTAGGTAATAAATGAATGATTTTTAACCTATCCAATTTTGCCATTAATCGAATACATTCAAACTGATCAATCTGATAATGATGGATTATTTCATCGAATCTCCAACCATCTCGACAACATGCAGCAACAAGAAATAGCTTCGGGGCATCAATTAATTCTTGCTCTTGTTCCGCGGTCAAATGAATAAGTTTTTTCTTTTGATTCTCAACTAATAAAAACAAGTCAGACAAACTTAAACCTGCGGCTTCGCAAATCTCTTCTAATCTTGCCAAAGAAAATTGCTTAAGAGAAAACATTCGTTTTACATTCGCTTCACTCATCGTTAAGCGCTCAGCAAGAATTTTATAAGTAATGTTTTTTTGTTTTAACGTACTTTTTAACGTACTACATACTTCACTCAACTGGCTCAAGTATTACTTTCCTATACTAAAAGTGCACCTTATTAATACATTACTCGAATTGGTTTATTAATTCAATTCCATCGTCATAATCAGTCTTGTTTTTAACACACATATTTTTATAAAAAATAAGGAAGCAAGATGAACACATTAAACAAGGTTATATTAATACTATTAACAACAACAAGTTTACAGTCTTTTGCTGACAGTGGGGCGTCACAAAATGCCAGTGCAGCAAGTAAGCATTCAGCTTTAGCCGCCTCTCACGGCAGTGTTGCAAGTGCCAAGTTAGGAAGTGCGATTTTAGCTACTCCTTTAGTTATTATTGGTGCTATCGGTAGCGTTTCACTAAAAGCAGGTAATGAATTAATGGAAAGTGCACTTTCAACCACTCCATTAGAGATTACAGAAAAAACAATTACTACAGCACCTTCTCCTGCTCAAATCATGAAGATTAACCAACAGGAGAAATTATAATGAATAAGCTTTTATGTTTATTAGTTGCTGTAATGCTGACCGTGTCACTCCCCACATTTGCAGGGAGTGCTCAAAACACCGAGTTACAGTTTACAGCTAAAGAAGTTGATGAATTCGCTAAACGCGTTGAATTATTTGCTGCCAAAGAAGGTGCGCGAGCTTTTATCATTGGCCGGGTTGGCAGACCAGAAAAAGATTTACCTGAAGGAATAAACTTCACGCATACGGCTATTGCGGTCTATTCATCAATTACGCTTGATACCGGTGAAACTGTTAAAGGTTATGCGATTCATAACCTTTATCAAAAAGAGGGGCAAGCAGACAAAAGTGAATTGGTGATTGATTATCCCGTTGATTTCTTTTGGGGCGTTAGCAACTTAAAAGCCGGTATTATTATCCCAACACCTGATTTACAGCAACGAATAATAAATGTGATCGCTAGCGGTAAAGACCAACAGCTACATAATGAAAATTATTCTGTAATTGCTAACCCGTTCAATAATACCTTTCAAAATTGTACTGAGCATACTCTCAATATTTTAAATGCCGGTGTTTACCAAACAACAGATATGGCCCAGCTTAAAAATAATGCAAAGCAACACTTTAAACCGCAAAAAATAAAGGCTAGTCCTTTTAAATTATTGTTAGGAAATTGGTTCGTCGATGATGTATCAACAAAAGATCATTCAGGAAAAGTGTACACAACGACATTTACCACTATCGGCAAGTATTTACAAAAAAATGATTTATTGAGTAAAGCTGTAGTGCTTAAAAGTGAAGGTGAGGTTGAACAGTTACTTTAATCTATGCAAAGGTAGCCATGATTAACTTTAACCATGGCAGTTCTTTTTTACTGACAACTATTTTCAATTAACTTCACAATGCGTTTTTCTTTTGCAGATAATTCACGCTGTTGGTATTGGTACTCTTCCTCTCGTTCATACCTATGATTTGAAAACCAAATATATGCCCTTAACTCATCCTCAAATGATGACAATTCAGGTTGATTATCAAACCTCTCAATTTTTCTTTTGTGCATAGCAAGATAGATGTCTATAGCCCTTGTTGGGTATTGCATATCATCTATCTGCTGCCAAACATCTTCTAATTCTTCGTTCGTATATTGAGCATAATCAATTTTAATCAACAAGCACCTCATCAATACTGTTTTTCTTGCCTGATGCCAATTCTCTACTGATTTTTTGAATATGAGTTTCTGAACTTTTTACAGAATTTTCAGTAGTAAGGTTCAATGTTCTTAACGTATCAATAATTTCAATATCGACGTTCTTATTACTTTGCAGTGCGGTAACCAGTGGTGTTAGAAAAGACTCCATACTTTGGCTAAATAACGACAGTGTTTGTGCTAACTCTGAATTATCAGGCTTTTCAACATTTACTTGTAGTTTCAGGCTGGCGAGCGTTTCATTTAAAGTGTCTAAACCTGTCGATTGCGGCTGTAACAATGCCTCGCCTATTTGATTTAGCCCTTTTTGTAATAAGGATATCTGACTAGCAACCGCAGCAATGGGGTTATCACTGTCGCCGAGGTTTTGATGACGAACAAAATCTGCTTTGATTTGCTTCCAGCGAACAGTTTGTTCATCCGTTTGAGTTCCACGCAACTCACCGAGTTTGAGTAAGTTTTCTTCAGCGCCTATCGTCAATGTTTGAGCTTCGCCACGATAATGATCAGCGATAAGTTGTTCAACTTCTTCTTCAGTCATTACCGGAACAACTTTCTCCGCCATTTTATTCATATTTCGATAACTTCCCTGCAACTTGAACGGAGGTTCAGTGCGATATTTATCGTCTTGTGCTGCAGATGCTATGTACTGCTCATTGGCTTTTAAAACGGTTTCTTGGATCTTACGAATACGTTGAATAACAGCAACTATTTCATTCACTTCAGCTTGAGAGTAACTATGCTTTAATTCCGTAGTCGCCACTTGTTCACCATCAGCAATTCTGACTAGGTTATATAAATCATCCATATCTCGTGTGGCAAGTGGAGCAATGTAACTATTACTGGTTAAACTGTTTTCAATAAAACTTAAAGAGAATTCATGTTCACGGCCACTTAACGTATCGCCTAAGTTATAGATATCAGCGCGGTTAGCTAACATGTCAGGAATACTAAACGCTTCTCCTGACTCAGTATAAGGGTTACCTGCCATAACCACCGCAAACTTTTTACCGCGCATATCATAGGTTTTGCTCTCGCCGTTCCACACACCATCAACTTTTCTTGAACCATCACATAACGAGATGAATTTCTGTAAGAATTCTGGATTAGTATGTTGAATATCATCAAGATACAACATGACATTATTGCCCATTTCAAAGGCTAGGTTAATTTTTTCAACTTCATTTTTAGCGGTTGAATTGTTTGCTTGCGCCGGATCTAACGATAGTTGGTCATGACCGATAGACGGACAGTTTATTTTAACAAAGGTCATACCTAGCTTACTGGCAACGTATTCAATAAGCGTGGTTTTACCATATCCCGGTGGCGATATTAGCAGTAATAAGCCCATTAAATCTGAGCGTTTATTATTACCCGCTGCGCCAATTTGTTTTGCTAGGTTAGTGCCAATAATTGGGAAATAAACATCATTTATCAATTTATTACGAACAAAAGAAGCCAATGCACTTGGCTTGAATTCTGCCAAACGTAGTCGTTTACGTTGCACGGCTAAGACGCTTTGCTTTTTGGCGTGAAAGCCTTTGAATGCCGGTACATGCTCATGGTTAAATTGGCGAAGTCGAGTAATAAACTCTTGATAATTTATATTGATTTTTCTATCGGTAATTTGTCCATGCTGTCCTAGTAGACCATCCACAACACATTCAGTATCAGCAAGAGAAGTATAGAACTCACACTGCTCTTCCATCAGCATAAAAATGGCTGCTTCTGCCAGCACGTCTTGATGAATATTCATTTCCTGATGCACAGAGAAAGACTGCAACCAGGCCCAGTGAAGTTGATATTTTTGCTCTAACGTTGCACAACCAGATAATGCGCCATTGATTTGTTTTTCTAAGCTCTTATGCTTTAACTGGCTCTTCAGTTGGTTTGCTAGTTCAGCACTACTTTCTTTTATAACAAACTTTGGTTCTGCCAAAGCTAACTCTTGCAGGAGGTAGCTTGCTGACAATGACGTGTCACACTTCAGCCAAGGCTGACTGTCGAGATAGGTATCTAATAAGGTGGCGAGTTCTTTGACCAGTTGCTGACGTAATTGATTGTCACCAAAGGTTTCTTCCATGATATGTAGATTATTACTGCGATGTAATAAATCTTCTCGTCCATTACTTGCTAACCCTTCAAAGAAAAATAGTACCGCGAGTCTTCGTTCTGCTACTGGGTAAGCTAATAAACCGATAGATTCTCTTAAGGCAAGTAATTGCGTTAAAATTAAAGCAGCATCAGCATCGTGCACGCCTTTGTCATATCCTTCTTGATAACGTGGCTCTGCAGCTTTTCTTACCACATCACCTATTTCATTATTCTTTACTGCTTCTTTTAAATTATCTAGTTCAGCTTTGCCTGAACGTTCGGCGTCAAACAACAAGCTTGCGGCTAAATATTCACCTCGGTAAACCTTTACAGATTCAGAAATAAGCTCTTGCTGCCAAAGGTATTCAGTACCGGAAAATATATCAGCTGCTAGCGTTTCAAAGTATTCACTACCACTGATATGCAAAACCATAGAGCCATCACGAGGTAGTAAAGTTAACTCTAATTTTTGTCGATTCACTGAAAATTGGTGATCGCCTATTTTCACTAAACTACCGTCAGCAGAGTAAATATCAGTTTTATCTCTGAGTGCTCTTATTCCTTGCTCTTTAGCATTTTTAAGCTGAGCATCAATGTCGTCAGCTCTTACATTGTCGTCAAGCTCTCGAAGCTGTTCGATGAGCTGCCTAAGCTTCGATACCATAGGATCGCCAGCAAAATAGCTATTTAACTTGTCTTGCTGATTAAATGATTGGCTGCGTCTGATAACACCTGAAATAATACGCTCAGCCGCGGTCATCAAATTAAGACAACGACGTTGTTGTGCATCCATAAGCTGCTGCTTATGTTGTTCGAAGTTGTCGTATATTTCATCTCTTTTAGCGATGATCTCATTATAAAAATCATCATAATCGCTAAATTGACTTTCTAAGTCTTCTAGTTGAATCAGAACTTGAGAAAGTTGCTGATCACATGCTTGAGGCGTGTCACTGGCATTTAAAGCACTGGTGACACTTTGGCTTAACAGTTTAAATCTAGCACCAAACTCAGCACTTGCTTCTTCACTGCCGACACTTTTTGCCGCTAAGTCAGCCGTTGCTTTAACGCGGTTTATTTGGCTAAAAACAGCTGAAATATCTTCTAGAATACGCGTTCTTTGTCGACTGTCTTCAATCTCTAATGAGAGCATAGTGCGATTAAGTAATTCTAACCCTTGCACGAGTTCTGCAATTGCTGCCCGAACAGGTTTTAATGAGGTTACAGATTCACTTTTTTCTATTGCGCTTTCTAGTTCTGCGATGGTCTTTTGGTAAGGCGTGAGTGCATCGTCTTGTTGAAGGAAGTCAGCGGTTGCTTGGCTAAGGTCTTTAGTTAACGTATCTAAATTACTTTCCATCGCCGTAATTGCGTCAACATCGATATAGCGCAAGTCTTTGTGAGAAATTAACTCTCCCTTAAATTGGGCTAACTCAGATAAACTATCAACGAATTGCTTAGCATTATCAAAGCCTGAAACTTGTATTTGTGAAGCTAATGCCGCTAGTTTTTTTTGCGCTTGCAATAAGACGACATCTGAATTTTCTTTAATACTGGTGACTTTTTCGAATTCATCTAAAACCAGCTCTGACGTTGTTGCTACTTGTTTTATCAAGTCATGAAGTAAGGTTAGGTCTTTGTCATTAAGCCAATGATATTTGTCAAAAATTTGCCTCGACTCTTTCACTAAGTCATTAAAGTGCTGTGCACTCGGTTTTTTAACTGAGATCAGTTTTGCTACGCTGTATAAATCAGAAATACCACGAACAAGTTCAGGATTTCCTATTTTACCAAAGAAACTATTATCGGTAGGTTGATTACTGGCAAACTCTTCACTGCAAAAAGGTGTTTGCCATATTTGCATGGCATGAACACGAGACGGCTCAGTTTCAGCATTAAACACCACAGCTCTGCCGTTGTTATATAAACTTTGACCATGGCCATAAATTGGATTTTGTAGTGTTCTGGTGATCAAGTTATAGCCAAACAAAGCGTATTGCCCTTCGTTTGGTTCATAAAAGATATAAAGAAAATCTTCACCGTTAGGTGATTTAACCACACGGTGTAACTGCAAATCTTCAGCATTATCTTCAAAACTTTTGTGTTCGCCGTTTTGCAAGTAATAACCACCAGGGAAGATAATGCCGTGATCTTCAGGCAATTGAATACAAGCATGGGCAATGGCATCTTGCCTAATAACTTCCTGGTTTTTTCCGTTAAAAATTAAATGACGAGTTTCGGTTTCACGATACGGTTTTATTTTGAGTAAAATAAGTTCGCCAACTCTAGCGTAATGAATTTCTGCATCATCAATGGACTGATGCTCGTCATCAACTGGCTCTGAATATATGCCTTGGCCTGCTTCAGTATTATTCTCGACTTTTAAGGTAATCGAACCGCCGATTGCTTCGACAAACAACATGTCATATAAATTGAAATGTGGATGCTTACCTTGTTCTTGTTGTTCTCGTGATACTTTATGCCATTCAAAATCGAAATTTTCTGGCTGTTTAATATCTCTTTCACCACGATTATCGATGTAGCTAACTTGTTGGTCAGCGTCTATGCCCCATCGGAACACTCTAATATCATCAAGGCGTTCACCGATACGAAATACGGCAAATACTTTGCTACCTTGTCGATAAACATGAGCTAGAAAGGTTTTCTTGTAATAGGTATATAATTCATCAAAATCTCGGACAAATTCAGGGGCTTCAAGAAAGCTGCCTTGCATCGGCACTTCAACAATTTCGATTTCATCGCCGTCACCTTTAACTTGGTGCAAACTAAAAACATCTGAAACTGTGATATTTCGCTTTAACCCCAAGAAGACGTTATAGCCAAACAGTAATGTATCTCCAATAGCGGCTATATCTCTCGCAACACAATTATGTTCAGTTCTTACTCGCACGCGAGCATCAACTTTCATATCAGTGGAGCCAAACGTGACAATACGCTTGTCGTTTAGCTGTTTGATTTGCGTATTAAGATCACTACCTAAAGCTGATAATCTGCGTTGAATGAGTTCATATGAACCACCTTCGGCAACAGCCTGATTAGTGACGTTTTCCTTATCTGTCATGTAAGACTCCATGAGCTGTTGTGCAATTATCTTTGAAGTGATAACTGCACATTGCCTGATATATACTTGATGAATGCACTATGTTGAAACTATGCTTGAACTATTTTGTACCTGAAGTTTTTTCGCTGCCTAAGTTTAACAAGCTAGCCAAAACACCTTTTTGCGTGTCATCAGCATTATTTAGTGTTGAGAGTAATTTAGACATGTTGAAATTTTTCATGGTTTCGCTGGTTTGATTAGCCCCCGCGAGCACACCACCTAAATCGTCCATAATATTTCGATCGCCATTTAAGTGATCTTTAAACAAGGTTTTTACCGTTTCACTTTCATTAACTAAACCATCAATAGACTTACCTACTGTAATAGAACTCATGAACTGACGTAAGAATTCACCGTCTCCGCCCATAATATTAATATTGGCTTCGCTCAATGCCGTTGCTAATACACCCGCTTGTTTTTCGGCTAAATCAACACTGTTATCTAATTTGGCTAAGGTTAATTCACGCTCTTGATTTAAACGTAACCCGAAAGTTTCAAAATCTCTGGCTTGTTCTGACATCGCATTAAGTACATCTTGTTTCTCGCGTAAGCCAGTTGCTTCAGCCAAAGCTTTTTCTTCTATGCCTTTCGCTTCAGCGGTGAGTTTAAGTTCAAGTGCTTTTGCTTCAGCCTCGCCTTGTCTTTCGTGTGCATCTGCTTGAGCTAAAGTAATTTGAGCTTCAGCTAAACCTTGAGATGCAGCTTCTGCTTGATTACCTTCGGCTAAAATCTTCTTCGACTCGGCCTGTTTACTTGCTGTTTTTAATTCAGCTTCGGCGATTGTCTGCATTTTCCTTGCAATATGTTCAGCCGCTTGCTCTTGCGCTTTAGCTGATTCAATATCTTTAACAAGTGCTTGTTCAGCTTCTGCCTTTGCTTTAATTACTATTTCATCTTTTTGACGATTAGCCTCAGAAACGACACGTAAATCTTTGATGCGTTCTTCTTCTTCGGCAACACCTTTTTCAACCATAATGCGTTCACGTTGTACTTCGGCAATATTTTTTCGTTCGACTTCAAGTGCTTTTTCTTTGTCTATTCGCAATGTTTCAACTTCTTTTTCACGATCAATTTCTTCTACTTGACGAGCACGTTTTACTTTTTCTTCTTCTATAGCAACGGCTCTGAAACGGTTTTGCTCAGCAATATCAGCTTCACGTTGCTTGTTTTCTTCAGCAACAGCGACGATCTGCTCTGTTGCTATCCTTGCCTGTTCAGACTTGCAACGCTCTTCTTCAACAACCTTTGCGGTTTCTGCTTCTTCACGTGCTTCCACGGAAGATATTTCTCGTGTTTGTTTCGCTTGTGCATCAGCTAATTGACGATCAAGTTCTAAACCTTTTTCTTTAGCATCAATATCTTGTCGTTTAATACGAATTTCTTCTTGGCGTTTCAAGTCATTAGTTTCAACACTTTGAAGTGCTGTTAATTCTGTGATTCGTCTAATTCCTTCAGCATCCATAATGTTATTGGGATCTAAATCATGGATTGAAGTTTGCTCAAGGAAATCAATGGCGACATCTTCTAATACATAACCCGATAAATCCTGGCCGATAACTTCTTTGATCTTATCTCTGAAGATATCACGTTGGGTAAATAGCTCTGTAAAATCAAGCTGTTTCCCGACGGTTTTAAGCGCTTCAGAAAATTTCGCTTCAAAAAGTTCTTGTAACGTTTCAGGATAAGAGGAACGTTCACAACCTACTTGTTTAGCGACACGTAAAATATCTTCTTTTGTTTCATTTACACGGATATAAAAGGTAATAATGATGTCAGCACGTATATTATCCTGACAAATAAGCCCAGATCGTCCTTTTCGTTCAAGCATCATGCGCTTAGTTGAAATATCCATAATTTCTTTTTTATGGATCACCGGAATAACCATACCGCCCGTGGTACTTATTTCTGGTTCTGCACCTAGTTTGTTGATGATCAATGCTTGGCCCTGTTCTACTTTGTTGTAAAACTTAGCAACCATGATTAAAAGTGAAAAGACAAAAAGTACGCCGATTCCAATCGCTAGATAAAGTGGTTCCATTACCATGTTTTTTTTCCTCTTATTTTAAAAACAATGATCACTAATAAGTGACCAAGTATATTATGATTTTATGATTATTTATTGTGAATACGGAGCGACGATATAGGCATGTTTTTCTGTTAAGTATTCTATTAGTAAAACTTCGTCGCCGGTTTTTAAGGTGTGTTCTGGGTCGCATCGAACATCAAGTAGTATTTCAGCTCCGTTATTAAACAAACGAGCTTGACCAAAGGTTTCACTAACCGTTCCAGTAGCGATAGTTGCACTGTTACCAACCAAGTGATGACTTTCGGTAGCTTCGACACTTTTAAACATGCCTTTCAAAGGACGAATAAAAATTGCAGTTATTGGCAGTGACAGTAAAAAAACGATAAAGCTGCTAACAGAGCCCATCAAATAATATAGCCAGCCGTCAGGCAGCCAAGTTAAAATATAAAATTGCAGGTAAAAGCTGATTAACCAGCAAATAAGAATAATAATACTGACGACTAAAGTGAAGGGGACGCCTGTTAAACCAAAGGTGAGCATTAACCCTGTAAGACCACCGACAGAAATATCAACATCGCTGTCTATATCTATATCTATATCCACATCGAAATCTGCATCTCCAGCTAAACCTAAATCGACAAGACCTAACATGCCAACAATCCAATAAACGACAACGATACCCAAGAGTGCCGAATATATAACTGTGGGGAATTGTGAAGAGACTTCTAGTAGCTGTTCCATGTTTATCCTTAAACTCATAGCTAACATCAGCTATTCATTGTGATGCTCATTTTCTATATTTACCATACACCCTTGACATAATATGTCAAACACATGTGAGTTAAATATAATTTCTGTAAAACAAATTAGCATATTGTTTACATAAGGTCATCAAAATAAAGGCCTACAGTATTTTGATTTAATTGCTTTTCTCGTGACAACTATTGATTAATGGTTATATGATGGGTTAAGTAAATTTTACAAAATTCACATTTAAAAGGACATAATTATGAAATGTACTAGTTGTAAACAGGGTGAGTTATTACCAAGTTTTATCGAAGGTCAGTTTAGAGCGCATACTTGTTCTGACTGTAACGGCAATTGGATTTTGATTGAAGATTATGTCGCTTGGAAAGAACGTAACCCACAGTTTTCTTTTGATGAAAGCCTTCAGTCTGAGGTTGATGAGTCTAAACAAGCACTGTTATGCCCTGTAACAGGGACCATCATGAGAAAATTTAGACTATCGACCACCACACCACATCGCATTGATTACAGTGCGAGTGTTGGAGGTGTTTGGTTAGACAAAGGAGAATGGGAATTACTTAAAAATGAAAACCTAGCAGGCTCATTAAATGTCGTGTTAACCGCTCATTGGCAGCGTAATATCCGCATGAATAGTACTCAAGAAAATTTTATAGAAATATATCAAGATAAGTTTGGCCAAGAAGCTTATACGAAAATTAAAGCGCTTAGAGAATGGTTATATCAACAGCCAAACAAAGCAGATTTAAGAGCCTACATGCTGGCTGAAGATCCATATTCAGCTGAAAAATAATCAATGACTCAAGGAAAACACATGAAAGGAGCAGGTGGTACTTCAGGCGGATTTAGTCACTTTTTTATTGGCTTAATTATGATGTGTGGTGGCTTTTATATGCTATTAAATGCCATAACAGTAACATCAAGCTTTGGCATGGGTGTACGCTTATATGGCTTTTCCGCCATGGGTGGCAATTACAATGTTACCAGCGGCATGATAATGATCCCGTTTATGTTTGGTGTTGGGCTTATTTTTTATAACAGTAAAAATATCTTAGGCTGGATTTTGTCTATTGGTTCAATAACGGGGTTAATATTTGGCGTTATATCCTCGATCAGGTTTACTTTTAAGACCATGAGTTCTTTTGATTTAATTGTAATACTCGTACTTGCTATGGGTGGCTTAGGATTATTTTTACGTTCTTTAAAGACGTTAGACAACGCCTTACCTAATGAATAGATTGAAGCGTAGAAACATAAAGAGAAAATAAAGTGAAAGATATTGGTTTAGGTTGTACAGATTTCACTATCGCCGTTTACATAGGCAATAAACCTAATATGCCTGAATATCAGCAGTTAACTCATATTTCACCCTTAACATCGGGTGAAATAAATGCAATTAATCAAGCTTGCGGCAATGGTTGGCGTAAAGTCTTTAATGTCTATGCTAAGTTGCTGTACGCACTTGATAAAAAAGATTTCTTATACTCAGAAGTTGCACCAACTTGGCAAAAATATCGAGACAGCTTTTTACTACAACCTCACTCTCAAACCGCTTTATTATTTTCACCTCCACTCATATCAGAAGCTAAAGAATCGTTGCATATAATTTGTGGAAAAACCTATGCAAAGCAATTACTAACGACAGGCGAGCTAATTGCTAACTTTATTTGGTTAGATGATAAATTTGCGATTGATAAGGCGCAAAACCTCATTGTATGTCCCTACTTCGATTATCGACAATTGTCGAACATTAAAATTGGAAAATTAGCCGAACTACTACAATATCTTAAAACTCAATGAATGTTTTTCATTCATTTATAAGATGTTAAAATGATGTATACTAAAAATATTAAAGGACAAAAATTAAGCCTCATGATTAGGCAACATAATAAATATCACTTTAATATTGGACCAATTCATTGCTACCACTTAATAAAAAAATACTTATATTAATTTCAATAGTTTTAACCCTATTTCCTTATTCTATTATTTCTAGTTCCCTAACATCTTCATCGCCTTTTTTATTGCAAGTTTCATCGATATTTTTACAGGGTATAGCTTTTCTTTTTGTCGTTTATAGCTGTTTAGAAACTAAATCACGTTCATTAAAGTTGTTCTGGCAATTCTTTTCACTCGCTATTATCGTTGATCTTATTTCAGGTATTATATTTTCCGGTAAATTTTTTGATGCCCCGCTGATATTGCAAGACTTTTTCTCACTCTTTAGCTATTTTTTCATCTTACTCGCTATCGAAACTAATCCCCACCTAAGCGAAACGCCACTCAATAAATACATTGCAGGCAGAGTGCCGGCAATCTTTTTTACCGTGACTTGTTTTTGTTATTTTGTGTTACTGCCCGAAGAATTTTTAAATGATGTAGACCAGAATTTTTTACCTTCTGCATTGTTTCACATCACGATTTCTGGTCTCATTTTCATGAGATTAATGGTCTGTGTTCTTCTTTGTCGTGATAAATTTTGGCTATCTATTTACTCACCGTTGTTTATCGCTTCATTAGTTTTATTAATTGAAAATGTTAACTATTTTTACCTTGTTCAAGGGCAGGCCATTTTTTCAGACGACTATATACAAAGTTTAATACAGTTTATTCCTTATTGTGCCCTTATCATTTCTGCGGCTACGTCTTTAAATAACCAAAAGCCGATCAAACCTTTTGCCAAAGATACCTACCCCGAACTTTATATATTACTACTGGTCAGTATTATTTTTACCATCCATATTGTTGGTTTAGAAGTTAACTCGCCCTATATAACAAACTCTTACTGGCAATCTTTTGTCATCGCTATTTGGGGAGCTATTGCCTTTGTTTTGATCATTCTTATTGCTTACAACAAAAGAAAGCATACCTTAGGCTTTAAGGAAAAGGTCTTTTCCCAACAGAAAGAACAACTAGCGCTATCTCAAAAGAATCATCAACTCATCAACTCAATCCTTAATAGTGAAGATAAAGCCATTGTACGTGCATCTAACAATGCTATTTTAACCACATCAATTGACGGAAAAATATTATCGGCAAACCCAGCAGCGGTTCAAATGTTTCAAAGTTTGGAGCATGAATTAAAAGATATATATGTAAGCACCTTGTTCTCACCTGAAGATACTATGCATTACTTTTTTGACTTTAAAAGCAATGTGTATGCACTGCAACGCAAAGATATTGGCATTTCAGTAGAATGTGTTGCCCGTCGTACTGATAGCACTGAATTACCGGTACAAGCTGAATTGCAATGGGCCGATCGAGAAGACAAACC
>Ga0209291_1000142_pt1 | contig 70237 bp, 64 predicted proteins | sample GOMGulsemesocosm_FD_184633 | JGI IMG/M metagenome (GOLD analysis project Ga0209291, IMG submission 184633) | Methane-oxidizing microbial communities from mesocosms in the Gulf of Mexico - GOM9B Gulf of Mexico (SPAdes) (version 2) | ecosystem: Environmental > Aquatic > Marine > Cold seeps... | reverse complement strand
ATTAGCACTGGCTGAAAAATCTGCGAACTGCTGTAATATCCATTTAAAAATGAGTATTACACCAATAACATCTAATAATAAAAAGATTACGTTTTGTTGCATGAAGTAAATATATGATAAAACATGGTATATGAAAGTTGTAGCAACTAGTTGGATATATAGTTTACCAATATAATTGTTGAAATACGATGTTCCAATTGTTAGGGAAATTGGCTTTAATCAATAGTTCTTCACTTGTAAGTGGGTGAATAAATTCTAATTGTTTTGCGTGTAAAAATAAATTTGAACAACCAAACTCAGTTTCAAACATTCTGTTGTGAAATCGGTCACCGTATTTTGGATCACCAATTAATGGGTGTGAAATTTTATTTAAATGTATTCGTAATTGATGTAAACGTCCAGTTTTTGGCGTTAATTCAACCAAACTATACCTTGAGTTATCATAAGGGTGTACAGGAATATCTAATTCAGTAGTTTTAAGTTGTTTAAAGTAGGTGAGTGCCTCTTTGTGTACATTAGCATCTCTCCCTTTAACAGGGGTATCTATTTTACCTGATTCGGGAATATGTCCGCGAACTATTCCATAATAGGTTTTTTGAATCTGATTGGTTACAAAGAGTTTTTGAAAAGGCGCAACAAATTCCTTCTTCTTGGCAAATAGTATGATACCTGACGTTTTCCGGTCCAAACGATGAATAGGATAGAAGGGAAGCTGATATTCATCAAATAATAGCTGTACCAATGATTTCTCTTCTATTTGGTTTCTAGCCATACTAGAATGATGTACCAAAACATTGTTGGGTTTGTTAATAGCTAGTATATAATCGTCTTCAAAACAAACTTGTAGCATCAGTTACGTTTTATAAAGTAAAACAATATTAAGGAAAGACATCCGCAAAACGAAAAACCAATAAATAAGGGCAGGGCAGTGGTGCTAATAAAACTTCCTATAAATGTACCTAACGGCACAGAAAATAATGTAGCAGTAAAACCTGTAATAGCAGCTCCAATACCAGCGATGTGACCAATTGGTTGCATCATTAAAGCACGTAAGTTCCCAAAAATAAATCCTAAAAAGAAAAATTGAATTCCAAAAAAGGAAAGTAATACTGGCATAGGCGGGTTTACACTATTATAAAATATAATGACATAGAGTGTAGAAATTAGTGCAAAACCTATTAAAGCCAAATGCAATAGTTTCTTCATTCCTATTTTCATTACTATATGTCCGTTTATAAATGTAGCTCCACCAACAGTTAATGCTAAAGAAGCAAATATGTAAGGAAATTCATCTACTAATCCATATTGCAACTGAAAAACTTGTTGTGAACCACTTAGGTACACCATAAACGATCCGGTAATTAAAGCAGATATAGCGGTACAAAAGACAGTTTGCTTGTGAGAAAATGTTTCTTTTGTACCTTTTATAAATACATGAAAAGCAAAGGGTAATCTATTGGATAAGTCCAAGGTTTCCGGTTGCCGGAGCGCAAACCAAATTCCAACGATGACAACAAACACTAATTGCGAATAAAATATGGCTTGCCAGGAGTAATGATCTAATATTAATTTTCCTAAAGCTGGTGCTATAGTAGGAACAATAATGAATATAACGGTAACAAACGACATTATTTTTGCCATATAATCGCCTTCATAGGAATCACGAATCATTGAAATACTAATCGTTCTTGGAGCAGATAAAGAAATACCTTGGAGGATACGCCCTAAAATCATTACCTCTAAAGATTCAGCAAAAATACAGACGAAACTAGAGAGAATAAAAAAGATTAAACCTGTAAATATGATTTTTTTTCGCCCAAAAGTATCTGATAATGGCCCAAAAAACAATTGACCAATACCCAAACCCAAAAATATCATGGTCACTAATAACTGGCCATTAGTTTCTTTTTGAAAGCCAACTGACAATCCAATTTCCTGTAAGGCAGGTAATAAAGCGTCAATAGATAAAGCAACCATAGCCATTAAAGAGGCCATTAAAGCAATAAATTCTAGTTGTGATTTTCGATGTTGAATCATTGCGCAAAAGTATGCTTTAAAAAGATAGTAAAAGGGGTTGTGTTGTATATTAGAGGTTATTTAACATAACATATATCATGTGTTGGATGTAATAAATAAAGTAATTTTACAACGGAATTATAACGCATTCATTATGAAAAAGGAAGCTATAAATTATTTTTTTATTACTATAGGAAGTGCTTTTTTAGCATTTGGTGTAGTGGGGTTTTTGAGTCCGAATGATATAGCAACAGGAGGTACTGCAGGTTTAGCAATTATATTTCACTCACTATTTAACATATCAATAGGAACATTATTTGCATTGATAAATATTCCGTTATTAGCCGTAAGTATAAAGTATTTAGGAAAATATTTTGCGTTAAAAACAGCTATTGCTATCCTATTAATGGGAGGTTTTATTGATATTCTTGCAAAAGGTTTTGAACTGAATGCCCTAAGTAACGATCCGATTTTAGCAACTTTATATGGAGGTGTATTGGTAGGAGCGGGCTTAGGATTTATATTCAAAGGTGGTGGTTCAGCTGGTGGAGGAACAATTATTGCTAGTATTATAACGTCCAAATCTTCTCTTAAAACAGGTACTGTAATGCTTATTTTAGATGCTATAGTAGTTACTGCAGCGGGATTTGTTTTCAATAGTGTTGAATTGGCATTATGGAGTATGATTAGCATTTATACAGCTACAAAATTGATTGATTTGATATTAACGGGACGTCCAAATGAAATAATTGTGCATATTTCGTCAGATAATTCTTTAAATGAACTTGGAGTGCTTATTAATAATATGATGAGTGTCTCTGGAACTATTGTTAAAGGAAATGATTTAAGCTCAACCGAAAATAAAGACATTATATTTGTCGTAGTACCCAAGAATAAGTTAAATCTCTTAAAACAAATAGTAAAAACTCAAGACCACCAAGCTAAGATGATTGTTATGGAAGCTTCTGAATTGCTAGGTTCTAAATATAGTAAAAAGTAATACTTTTATATTTCTTTTTAATAGTATTTCAATTCAATTCAAAATCTAAATATGTAGAGTAGTATTACATGTTCTATTTTACATAATATAAATTATAGTTCAAATTGTATTATGAGTAAAATGGCCAATACGGTAGTATTTTACATAATTACAGATATCATGTCGTTAGACTTATATCGACAGTAATTATGTAACAGCCATTTTACGACCTGCACATTATTAAATATTCGAAAGCTATAATTGTCTATTATGTAAAATATCCAACAATGTTATCGTTATTGTATAATCTGTAGTACTTAGGTGTTTAAACATTCATGGTTTGAGGTTTCGTATAATTTCAATATTCTGTACAATGGTTGATTATTTTTTAAATAAACGATTTATAAGAATGTTGCTAACTAGCCATTTGCATCTATAATTAGTCGTTATGTAAAATTGCCGCTCGCCAAAGGCGCTCGATTGTTTTTTATTACACAAATGCGTAGCATTCATGAACTCCTTAATTTAAAATAATATTGACGTGAATAATTTGTCAACGCTTCCAGCCACCAAAAAAAGCAAAACCTTTTAGATTGTAAATATGTTTAGGACTACTTGGGACTTTTCGTTCAAAAAGTTTTCAATATATTTTCGTGTAATTCCCGCAACAGTATACGGCATAATTTTGAAAGTCTGGTAGACTTTTGAAATTGTGAGCGAGCCTTGGGCGGCTGTGTGTAGCTTTAAAGTTTCTATACACTTGCTATATTCTAGTTGTTATAATAACCTTTAAAAGTTTTTCTCATTATCTTTTGTCTTAAAACAAAAGAAACAAAAAATCAAGACTGCACAAAACTTTGGAAACAATTAACGGCTCGATATGCTATATTTTAGACGGCACAAATTACAAAGCTCCAGTGAAGCTTTGTAATTTTGAGCGAGATGATGCGGTGGCCTTAGACAAACAACCCTAAAATATGGACGCACCACTCTCCTATTGTTTTAGTCAAAGTTTTATGAGGTCGGTTTAAAATCCTGCTTCTATTAAACATTTAGTTAATTATTGAGTTTTGATATGCACACAAGTCTCACCAAATTTATGTTTTTCGGTTCGTGAAATACAAGGGTAAATAAACTAAAGCTATTTAGCCAACACTACATCCAACGCATCGAACCGCTTTATCCCCTTGTATTTGACTCATTCAAAACATTGTAATGGGCTATCCTTGGCGCTATTGCAAATGCCAAAAGGACTTTGTTGGGCATATAGGGGTATGATGGCCAACGGTGCTAAAACGTACGCTAAGGAACCCGCACTTTACTTTTCTACATTGGTTCCAGAAGTTTCTTTCTCCACCAATGAGGAAAGCATTGTTTTCATAGTTACTACTTCTTCATTTAAAAGAGTCATTTCATCTTTATGTTGTAGGTTTTTGTTTTGTAAGTTCTCTACTTTTAAGTTTATGGCTACCAACTTGGCCTTTAAGACATCGTTTTCTGCCTTGAGTTCTTTTAAACCTTGCAAAGCTATAGCGCCTAACTTGTCGTAATTTACCGTCCAAATACTTTCAGATTTGTCTCCTTCAGGAAGAGGGCCTTCTGCATTCATTTCTGGTTTGGTTACCAATTGCGGAAACACTTCATATAGCTCTTGAGCAATAACACCCAAAGTTTTCTCTTCTAAAGGTTTATCTATTTGATTTTTGCCCACATAACTTACTGCTCTAAACGCCTCCAAACGATTAAGAACACCACTAAAGGTTTCTATTTGACTTTTGATACGTCTATCTGATGTCGTATTATAACTAATACCTCCAGCACCGTCACCGGTGATTGAACCATACGTAGAAGCTACACGTCTAAAATTGATAAAAGAATTCGAAGTTGCGGCATTTCCAAGATTGCTTATTTCTAAGGTTAGAACATCGGCATCATTAGACGCATCATTGTTTTTAAATTTTGCTACTGATGCAGCTGTATCATCTCTTACCGTTAAACGCTGAGTAATATTAGTTGTTCCAATTCCAACATTACCGTCAGGGCTTATCGTTAATCGTCGATTATTTTTTGTCCAAAAACTTAAATCTACATCAGAAGTAGATAAGTCTAATCCACTAAAAGAACCAGTTCCTCTTGCACGTATGCCTGCAAGATTATTAATATAATCGGTACCATTATGTGCTCCAAAATCTATCCTTCCGTGAGTCTGTCCTAATGAGGCCGTAGGCGCAGCCCTTGTTCCGCCAGACCTATTGAGCCTTAAAATAGAAGGTCCTCCATGGCTAAAAAAGTGATTATAGGAAGTTCCGTCACCATGCGTATCTAATACATTTGTATTCGTTGCAGGATTACCTTCTATGGTTAATTTAGGGGGTGTTGATCCGCCACTGGTTGCTGTTAAGTTATTAGTACCTATACCCATTGCATCTACAGAAGCATCTGCAAACAATAAATTTTGATCCGTATCTCCTTGTACTTTAAAATCTCTGTCATTACCAGCAGGGTTTATTTCTACAGCAATCGAACCGTCATCTATACCATCAGTATCTTCAACTTCAAACAAAATGCCTTGCGGGTCGGTAATTGTAAATCTAGAAGAATTACTGGGAGCGATTGTCCCCACAGCATCTAGGTTAATAATATGATCCGATCCTTGTGTTAGGTTGTATATTAGTTTATCGGAACTAGTACTAGTTAAGGTGCGAGTCCCTGTTAGGGTGCCATCGGCTGTATAGATATTAGGTACGTCGCTTGTTAAATTTGTAGTAGATAATACGCCAGAACCATCTGCTATTAATAATCCGTTGGTAAGCCCTGGAGTTATTACGTTAGCTCCTGAATTCCCTAATGTAAGGTCTCCTGTGCCGCCGTCTAAAGCAATACCTTCGCCAGCAATCATAGAGCGTACAGAAAAATCGATGTCCGCATTGTTTCTATTAATAAAAATTTGAGAAGCCTCAGTCATATCAACCATAGATTGATTAAGTGCGTCGTAAACTAAAAACTGTGACGCTGCACCTCCAGTATTATTAAGGTTTATTATAAAATCTCTATCATTCATATCAAAAATTAAATGATTATCCCCAGTAACGGTACGGTCTGCCGTTATAGTACCATTAGTATTGTATATAGAGGTGTCTGTAACGGCAATCCACGTACTCCCGTCGGAATAGTAAAATCCTGAAGTTACTGCTGTAGCTCCGCTCCCGGCAGTGGCTGTATTGTATATTAACGTCCCGGCAACGTGCATGCCTCCTCCCTGAGGGTTGGTAACCGTGGAGACATCATCTGTTCCGCTAAGGGCTACCCGTGGAATCACGAGTCCCGAATCAGCGCTATTGATGTCTAATGCCCCTTCTGGGGTTGTGGTTCCTATGCCCACTTGGGCAAAGCCATTTGCTGTAATAACAGCAAATAAAGCAAGTAATAAAGTTTTTTTCATTTTGAGTAATTTTTGGTTCAAATTATATTTATATAATGACTTTTGCTTGACGGTCAGAAAAATTTATACGTTTATTGACCTTAGATATCGTGGTCGTACCCTCGTACGGCTAACTCATTTATTAAATTTTGTCTCATAATTTATTGATATTTGAATTATATATTTTTATTGCACAGTGATGCTATAACGTAACCCAATTTCAAAATTGTTGTCATCAGTTTCAAAAGTATTTACTATTAGGCTTTCCCTATCATATACATTATTAATAGTAAACGCCAGTCCTTTATAAATCAAAAAATCTAAGCCAATTTCAGCATGGATTCGTAAATTTGAAAAGTCGTTTAGGCCCTGATTCCAGTACCGCCAAAAAACCTAAAGTCGATTTTTCTTTTATAGTTGGAAGAAAAGTGACTTACATGTAACTCTTGAGTGCACTATTCATGCAAAATGCATCCAAGACTAATGTATTAAATATCCCTTAATAAGGATTTAAAATTAGTATACGCTTTGTAACTTCATCCAATTTTTATCGGCGGCTTTAACATACCCATCATGGTCATTTCCTGCAAACCAAAATTGCTTGGCATCTCCTAAATATGCATCATAGGCAAATAAAAATAGTTTGCCGTCCTTTACAATAAATTTGGTTGGGTCTGGTCTGAATTTTGCACCTTTAAACATCCCCATAGAACAAAACCCTCCATATTGAGGCATATATTTTTTAGGGTTTTTGTTAAAAGTTTCTTTTTGTCCTTCAGAAGTAAAATAATACGCAATATCATTATAAGTAGCTTTATGCTCTTTTAGCCCAAGTTGCGCTAGCCCTAAATCTAAATAGGATACCGGACTATAACCTTCTAGTGCGGTATTGCTGTAATCTACATTGTGAGATAATCTGTTTTGCGTTATCATTGTTGTGACAAACAATAGCATAATCATTGTTAAGTTTAATTTTTTCAGGATTTATTATCTTTATAATATTTAATAACCTATCGGTTAGCTTTAATTGCAGTTTTGAGATAGTTTATATGCTGACTTTTCATTAACATATTTTCCCAATGCCTCTTTAGTTAATTTTCTATTTTTAAAGCCTACAGCATATATGGTTTCAAATTTACTGTCATTTAAAACTACTTGAGGTAACTTACCTTTACAGTTTCTAATTGCAAACTGATAAAAATCTGTTCCTTCAATATGCCCAGTGAGTTCATCCATATCGCCAATTTTTACCAATTCACCTTTTTTAAGCTTCCAAAAAGTAAGGTGATTGTATCCATGTGGTTTTTCTACATAGGCAATTTCATTTTGACCATCGCCATCAAAATCAGTAATTCCAGCTATGGCTAACCACTGTGGCGACTTCCCCAGAAAGGCATTTTGAGCTATTTTTACAATTTCACCATCTCTAATCGAATAAATGGACAATGAAGATCCTTTTGTAACACTTGATTCTACAACGCAAACATCGTTATAACCATCACCATCCATATCTGCGATACGCGGTGTTTTTGCTTCAAATACGAAGCCGGTTTCTTTGTCTTGTTTTAAAGTAATCGAATAAGCATTTAAACTTTGATCATAAACCGTTAAGGTAGCATGTTCTTGTACATTGCCTCCCATTACGTATTTAGGGTAAGTATCTGTTGGGTTTTCATAGACCGCTTTGGTAATACTTAAATTCCCTTTTTTGTTATTTTGTCCGTTGCTATATGCTAGTACAGAAAGACATATTATTAAAATTATTTTGTTTTTCATTTTTTATTTTTTAGGTGCGTAATATCCGCCTTCGTGATATTTTTTTAAGTATTCGCTTGTTGGTCGCTCGTATGTATAGTCTGGCACAAGCCCCTTTCTAGTATCTGCATCTTCGGGATTTCCTTTTCCAAAGCCTTTAGCTCCCAATATTACAGGATAGTATTGATAAAAAACATCCCCATCAATGGCATTTGGGATGTGGCATGAAGCACATTTCATACCCAGTGGTTTTGCAGAATTAGTGATCTTATAGTTTTGCTTATCAACAAACCCGAAATAATTCCATCCATTATGCATCTCTGGAAAACGTTTGGAATCTTTTACCATAGCTGAAATCGAATAGTAATCTCCGTGAAAAAAACCTTTACCTACAGGAGAAACAGTGTCTCCTGCCCTAACGAGCTCTTTTACAAAAATGGTTCCTTCTTTCCACTCACCGTGTTCTTTCCAGTATTTAAACCCTGCCGGATCTATGTATATATTTTGATGGTCTGGAAACAACACATTATTATCTAATACTTTAGGTGTTGTGCCCGTTCCGGCAAAAACCCAAGATCGATAGCCTTTTGGTCTTATTAAATTATTATCGGCATCAAAAACCGCATATTCTACTTCTGGAATTTCTTGATATGTATCTTTGTCAACTTGATTACATGAGAATAGTAACAAGCCAATGACGCATATATATATAATATTTTTCATGTTTACTGTTTTATTGGTTAGGGTGTTATTCTTTAGCATAATTTGCCCCAAAATAGTATATTTTTTTACGCTCTTTTTTAATCATCTTCTTGTTTAATGTTAAGCTTGAAGATTTTAGATACACCTTGCTGGCTTGTCTTTCTACCCATTCATCAGCAGTTTTTAAAGTTGACACTGGGAGTGCTACCCCTTTTGTTAGGTAATGACCGGGAATAATAACTTTTGGGTTATAACGATTTAAAATAGTATCGACTTGGTCATAAGACAAAATATGACCGGATCCATCAACATTCATGATAAGCACATCTAATCAATTAAAAAGGGAGAGTTTAAAGACACTAAATTTTGTGGGAATTGTTTTGAAGGGGAAACCGTAAAATAATAAAAAAAAATAACACAAATTATCATTCCACACACATTATGCTTCCCTCCTACGTCGTCGCATAAAAAGTGTTTCATTAACATTGTAAAAGAAGGCTTATAGAATTATTTTTTTGAAGGAAATTATGAAGAAGTAAAACTTTGCTTTTACCAAAGCAAAGTTACATAACGCGAAACATAAGTATTTTTTTTCTTGAAATATATGAACAATATAGAAGGACATAATTATACTTCTTTTATTCGTTAATTGGTCTTACTGTTCTAAATACTAAGAAGAATATATTTGAAATAGTTAAAACTAATTAAGATATGTTGTTGATAAAAAATGTATAATAGTTATTGAAAATGGGAAACGAATTTTACTGGTTAAACAAGAAAAGCAACTCCTTAAAAAGAAGCCGCTTTTGTAATGGCAAGTTATTTTCCGATATTTTTACTTTACAATTTTATAAGATGTTTTATTAATTGCTTTCTTTATTTCTTCTTCTTTACAATTAGTTATATCAAACCAAACAGTTAATTCTTGATCTTTCATATTGGCCTTTAATTTAATAAAACCTTTCACTTCTTTCAATGAATATTCTACAATCCCTACGCAGCATGATTGTTTAAAACCCTTTAATTTGTATTTTGTTTGAATAATATTATTCGTGTTAATTTCTGTTTTCGATTCAATTTTCGTTTGACTCCGACCTTCGCAAAAGCTTAGTAATAAAATACTAGAAGCTATTAATGTTACAGATTTAAATTTTTTCATTTTTTATGTTTTTAATTAAATATATAGGGTAATAATAAGATGGTAATTGTAATTACTGCAATACTCCACAAAAAGTTTTTGGACTGAAAAAATGAAGCAATCTTTTTTTCTTTATCATTCATTTTTGATATTTGTTCATATTGGTTAACATCACAACATTCTTTATTTTTTTCAGGAAAATAAGCTCCATACAAATTGTAGCTTATAGCTAATAAACTAGAGACTATTAAGTAGTTTTTAACACTTGATAGCCAAATTAGTTGAGAAGCACTTACTCCTAAAACTCCTGCTAAGGCCATTAAAGGCCCTATGCAACAAGTACAAGCTGCTAACGCAACAAATACTGCGCTGATAGATGATAAAAATGATTTCATAATTAGATTTAAAAGATGAGATTAAATAAGAATCCAGAAAGAATCATCCCGATTCCGATAGTTGTAAAAAATGCGATTATCAATTTTCTTTGCATCACTTTTTTTAGCAATAAAGCTTCAGGTAAAGAAAGTCCAATAGATGCCATCATAAACGCAATTGCAGTACCTAGTGGTACACCTTTGCCTACCAACGACTCTATAATTGGCAATACACCAACGGCATCAATATATAATGGAATGGCAAGTATTACTGCAATTGGAACTGCAAAGGGATTGGATTTTGAAATATAAGTTTCAAAAAACGATTCAGGAACATAGCCGTGAATAAATGAACCAATTGCCAAACCAACAAAAATATAAGGAATCAGTTTTTTAAGGGTTTTGAGTGCCTCATTATTTATTTCAGGTAAGCGTTCGTTAAAACGTCTTTTATCTTTGGTAATCTCGGCTTTGCTTTCTCTCAATTCTTTTATCCAATCCGCTACGTATTGTGCCATTCCTAGTTTTTCGAGTATAATACCACCTACAACACCTAAAACGATTCCTGAAAACACATAAATAACTGTAATTTTCCAACCATAGGATACCCAAAAAATGGCTATAGCAATTTCGTTTACCAATGGTGAAGTGATTAAAAAAGATAAAGCAATACCCAATGGAATTCTAGCTTGTATCATACCTACAAAAAGTGGGATTGAAGAACAAGAGCAAAAGGGTGTTATAGCACCTAAAAACGAAGCTAATATGTTTCCAAAACCAGATTTTTTGTTTTTTTCTAAATACACTCGGATTTTATCCATAGGTAAATAACTCGTAACAATACCCATTAGGTATGTGACTAAAATGACCAAAATGACAATTTCGGTAAAGCCAATTAGAAAATAATGAAGAGCAGTGCTAAACAACGATGCTTCAGCTAATCCAAATAAGTCATAAACTAAATAGTCTGCTATACTTGACAAGAGTTGTGTTAATTTTTCCATTTATTGCTGTTTTATAAAATGGATAATAATTTATCTTTTGTCCAATACTTTTTATAATCATACACTTTTCCATTTATAACAATAGATGGAAAAATCATTGTCCCAAAAATCATTGTATCCTTTAATTCAGACAATTCTTCAATGCTAACTTCTATGTTGTTGTCATTTGCAATTTTTACAATATGCGCTTTAATTGGTGAACCAGTTGCACAACAAGATGAATGCAGGATTTTAATTTCAGTTTTCATAAGATTTGTTTTAATGATTAAACGTTTCTATGAAGTCTGAAATAAGACACAAAAAGACACAAGTTTTTAGGATTATTTTTAAAACAATCCTAAAATATGTTTATAGTGCAGGTTTACAGCGGCTTAATATTTAAGTCTTCTGAGATTTTTTGTAGCGGTTTGCAGGAATCTTTTATAGAACAACCAATAAAATTCCCTTGCTTATCGTATTCAATATGGCAACATTCAACAAACAAATCTTTTAATTTTGTTCTGGCACGTTGAATACGCATTTTAGTTGCAGATAACTCTAAATTTAATTGTTTTGCGATGTCTTTTTGTGGCATTTTATCAATATCACTCAACATAAGGGGGGTTGCATAATCTTCTGGCAAAAGTTTAATCATAGGAATTACATAATCAGAAACCAAAATTTTTGAAAGCTCGAAACCTGTTTCGACTTCTAGATCCCAGTCCTTATCAAGATTATATTCTAAATTATTCTTATTGTAATAATCATAAATGGTGTGTCTACTAACTTGAAAAAGCCATGCCTTTATATTTTTTATTTCTTTTGAATTTTGATGTGATTCAATTAGTTTTATCATCACTTCCTGGACAATATCTTCGGCTAAAGTTTTGTCTTTTACCATTCCCAAAATGTAGGATTTCAAGTAGTTGTAAAACTCTTGGACAACTTCATTTATATTGCAACATTCTTTTTTCATTGGGAGTGTTTGGATATAGAATACAATATCCTTGCCTATGGTTGATATCGTAAGTACTAAGATAGCAAAAAGATAGTGTGTAAAGAGTATCCGGCTTAATTTCCTTAATAATGATTAGTTATTCTACTTATAATTATCTCAATAAAACACCATCTTGCAGCTCTATGATTCTATCACAGTTAGCTGCGAAATCATCATCGTGGGTTACAGTTATAATAGTTTGCCCTTTTTCTTTGCATAATTGTTTAAAAATATCAAATACAATGTTTGCATTTTTACTGTCTAGATTTCCAGTAGGCTCGTCCCCCATTATAATTGCAGGACTATTTATTAAAGATCTGGCAATGGCAACTCGTTGTTGTTGTCCTCCTGAAAGTTTATTTGCAGCTTTGTTTTCTTGCCCTTTTAAATCTAATAAATATAAATCTTCCAAAGCCTTTTCTCTAATTTCTTCAAATGGTTTTTCTCCAAGTTTCATTGCTGGAAGCATTACATTATCTAACGCTGTGAATTCGGGTAATAAATAATGAAATTGAAAAATAAAACCAATATTTTTATTTCTAAAAGCTGCTAGTTCGTTTTGATTTTTACCCACAAGATTGTTTCCATCAATAGATAATCCACCTTTAAAATCTGTATCCATTGTAGAAAGTACATAAAGCAATGTAGACTTTCCTGAACCAGATTTTCCAATAAGAGAAAGAAACTCTCCCTTTTTGACATCGAATGAAATATCTTTAAGAACTTGGAACTTTTGTGGTTCGTGAAAATATTTATCTATGTTTTTTACTGATAATGCTAAATTTTCCATCTTTTATCCTCTTATTATTTCTACGGGGTCAACTTTTGATGCTTTTCTGGCAGGTAAATATCCAGCTATAATTGTAATAATTAGCCCTATACAAAATGCAAAGACATACTCTTCTACATTAAATAAAATGGGTAATGTATTTGATGTCATCATTTTAAATGGAACGTGACTCAAACCTGTGGCAATACCAAATCCTAAAAAAATTCCTGAAAGACCACCTAAAACACCTATTATTAATGCTTGTATTAAGAAAATTTGTACTATATCATTTCCTCCAAAACCCAAAGCTTTTAAAATAGCTATATCTTTCATTTTCTCATTAACAGTCATATTCATGATATTGTAAATTCCAAATCCTGCAACTATTATTATAACAATTGAAACAACCATTGCTAAAATTCCTCTTAAGGTGTTTGCAGAAACCAACTGTCTATTTCCTTCTTGCCAATCTTCTACTTTGTATGACGTGATGCTACTTCTTAATGATTCAGCAACTTCCACAGCTTTATTAAAATCGGTAAGATTGATTTGTATATCTGTAGCGTAACTTCTGTTTTTTGATACAAGTTGTAAGGCTGCTGACTTTCGAATAAATGCTTTAGTGTTATCTATGTTTGGAAATCCTGTTTCAATGAGACCAATTATTTTAAAGTTTTTAGTCACATTATCTGAAGTTGTAACCGACATATTATTTCCAGTTTTCAGGCTCATTTTTTTTGCTAAACCAACACCAACTATAATATTTGTACTACTATGTGCTAATTTCTCCCAATTATCTTCTATAACATAATCTCTTATACTAAACATTCTTTCTTCATTTTCAACATCAACTCCAGAAAGTGTGCCTCCTATTTTTACAGAACCATTACGAAACGTACAGTTCATGTTTATTTGCGTAGTAATTGCAGATATTTGAGGATTGGATTCTATATCACGTATTATTTTATCAGCATTTTTTATACCTTCTGTATATTGAATAGATTTAGCGTTTCTTACATTAACTAAGCTGTTTTCTTTAGATAAAATAATAGGTGGCACTTCAGTATCTACATCATTATAAACACGAATATGAGCCAAAGATGTAAATGCCATTTCTGATTGTGCATTGTTTACACCTCCCATAAAACTGGTCATAACAATGTACATAGATACACCAAAAGTTACACTTAACACAGCAATAAGCGTTTGCTTCATTCTTGAAGTAAGATGAGCAAATGATATTTTTGAATTTGTTTTAGATATCATTTTTCTTATTTTTTTGGGAGAATGATTTCTGTGTTTTCATCTATACCTTCTAATATCTGTACCCATTCTGTATTACGAATACCAACACTTACTTTTATTTCTTCGTTGTTTGAAGTCAGTAATTTATCTCCTTTTAATAAATATTTTTTAGGTATAATTAGTGTGTTTTTATGCTCATCAACTATAATATTTGCTTGTACTTGTGTTCCAGAACGTAATTGAGGTGTTTTATCTGTAAAGGTTACTTCAATGACAAAGGATTGTTCTTCAATATCAAATGCAGGATAGATTTCTGAAACTTTGGCTGCATAGGTTTTATTCTTTTCAGTATTCAAAGTCATTTGTACTATTTGCTCTAACTCAATTTTATTAATGTCTTCCTCAGCAACATATAATTTGGTTACTAAATTTCCGCCGCCAATACGAGCAATCATTTCACCTTTTTTGACCAGTTCTCCGTTATTCTTACTGATTTCTAGAACATAACCATCAACCATACTTTTAATGTTAAAATCTCCAAAATTATTTTGTTCTATAGCCAGTTGATTTTTTGCATTTTTAACAAATAGATGCAAATTGTTTTGCAAGTCAATTAAAGATTTTTCTAAATTATTAAGTGTGAATTGTGACGTCTGGTATTGTAATTTTGCTTTGTCAAAATCGATTTGAGATATTGCTTGAGTCTTTATTAATTTAGCGTTTCTGTCGTAGTTCTTTTTATCTAACTTAAGTACTATTTTGGCTTGTTCAATTTGATTTTTTGTTTGCGTGATTTGAGGCGAATTTGGACTAGCTTTAGAAATAGCATCTTGATAATTTATTTGTGCGTTATTTGCTTGTATTGATTGTACATTACTTGATAATTCGAATAACGATTGGTTTAATTCTATTTTATCACCTTCCTTTACAGAAGACTTAATAATAAAACCCTCTACATTAGCTGTAGCCCAATATTCATCTGAATATTCAACATAACCACTTGCAAAAACAGTATCTATTATATCTTTTCTATTTGCAGATGCTTTTTCTTCATTGTTGCAACTAACCATTAGCATAAATATTAATATGTATAAGCTTATATATTTCATTTGTTTTAATTTATTTTCTTGATAATATGGTTGAATAGTTTGTATAAACTGCAGAAAGAGAATTTAAATAATTAGATTCTGCCTTTAAATAATCTTCGTAAGTATTAAGATGACTGTCTAACGATATAACACCATTGTCATATTTTTGAAGTGACAATTCAACATTTTTCTTATAAAGACGGTAATTGTCTTTTGTTAATTCAAGTTGTGACAACCCTTTTTGATAGTCATTTAATAATAATACATCTGCATTTTTTGATTTCTCCTTTTCATATTGCATTGTTTGCTCATTGATTTTGTTATTTATCTTAGCAATTTTAAGTTTTTTACTGTTTTTAAAACCATTAAAAATTGGAATAGAAAGATTCATTCCAAAGTTGATGTTTTTACTCCAACTGTCACTAGAAAAACTTAAACCACCATCATCATAAAATTGCTGATACCCAAAATACTTTGTTGCAGTTAATTTTGGTAGAAATACAGATTTCTTAAGTTTAATATCTAGTTCAGACTCTTCTTTCTGTAAGTTAAAAATGTGAAGATTTTTATCTTCATTGACCTCTAAAATTGATGCCAAAAGATTCGACTCAATATCGATTTTTTCTGAAAAAATAACAGTTTCACTTAATTTAACACTCAAAATATTTTTAAGCTGAAAAACATAATTATCATAGGCACTTTCATTTGTATTTATAGTCTGACGAATATTGTTTACTGTTATTTTTGCTTTATTTAAAGAGGGTAAATCAACTAATCCTTGATTAAATTTCTGTTGTGTTACTTTTAAAATATTATCTGAAGATTCTAAATTTTCTTGATTATTACTTAATGCATGCTTTACAACTAAAGCGCCATAATAATACATCGTCGTTTGCTCTTTAAGTAGTTGTATAAACACTTCTTGTTTGGCAGATTCCATTTCTATATTTAACTTAGAAATTTTAACTTGCATTTTTCTTTCAAAGTTTAGCATATCCTTTGTCATGTTAAGACCAGCATTCCAACTATATTGTGTCCCAAATTGCGTGCTTACAGTTTCTCCAGGTTGTCCAACTAATTCTCCTGGTAGAACAGAAGTAGGTAGTTCAATATTATTTTGATAATCAATTACTCCTGTAATTTTTGGCATTGCACTTCTTTTTTGAATTTTATATTCCTGTTGAGATTTTTCTATATTGAGTTTATAAACCTCTAAATCTGGATTTTTTTCTAAGGAATAATTAATTGCGTCCTCTACAGTTTTAAGAACTAAGTTTTGAGCCTTTAATTGAAAGCTATTTCCAATTAAAAATATAAAAGCGATAGATTTTACAACTTTGTCCATTTGATTTTTTTTATGCCGAATGGCGTTGATATATTGATACTTAGCACTTTTGAGCTTTTTAGATATACAGTACAATTACCTGTTCTTCCTTTTTTTATTGAATACATTTTCCCATTTTCCCACCGATCGTTAATAAACTCTAAATTTGATAAAACTTCTAAGCCTAACAAGGCTCTATTTCTTAATTTTGATGTAGAATTTTCTTTATCTTTTCGTGGTTTTCCAAACGCATCATTTGGCTTATTTAACCAAATAATTTCACCATAGTATTTACCATTATTTTCGTGAATTTCTACTGAAGCTTCTTTTGTGTGATCAAGCCATTTTCCAACTATAACATCTGAATTGTTTTGAGCTTGAACTAAAGAATATCCAATAATAAAAAGTGTGAGAAATAATTTAATCTTCATGTCTTATTGTATTTGTTTAGCACAAAGATTCGCAACATTTTGTCAAAAGTGATTGTTCAATTTGTTCAATTGAACAAATTGACAGTTGAATTGAACAGAAACTCAAATAGAAATTATATAGTGTTATAAAAAAAAATAACAACAATTGACTTTATGAATAATCGTTATTAACTCCAAGTGAATGTGGTTTTAATCTTTTAATTTTCTTTTAAAATAAACCTTGGCTATAAATGTTTAAGTCTTTTTATAGCATTTAAGAAATAAATTAATAATACGCTGTAATTAAAGTAATCTCATTGTGTTTCTACTAACGTTTTTATTATACACTCATGATTGATAATTCTTTCTTTATAATAGAATCTTCAACAGCAGTTACGATAAATCATATATGATTTAATCCTAATCTTGAGATCTACACATTTAATTCTAAACAATATGGTGTTTTAAAATTTTGTTATTAAAAGAAAAATATTTTCGAAGAATTATTATTAACAATCTATTTTTATTGGATTAAGATTGTACACCCTTATTGACATAAATTTTAAGACTATTATTTTATATTTAATAATAGTCTCAGAAAATTAATAGAACTACCTTCTGGGGACTAGTAATCCTAAATGCATTTCTGAGACCTATTAAATATCAATCATTATTTAATCTTCATCATTATATACTTTACATGGCAGTAATTCAAAAAAACGTATAAGTATACATAACCTAACCTTTCTAATAAAACCTCTTGATTCGTTTGAAAAGTTTACTAAATATTGTTTAGCAGTAATCTCAAACAGATGCCTATTTTTAGCATTGATTAAAGAAAGTTCTGTAAAAAATAGATGAGAAATAATTTAATATTCATGACTGTTTTTTTTGTACACTACAAAGATTATTAACTTCTAACAAATATTAAAGAAGAAAGCTACTGAGTTGAACATAATGATAAGTGAAATGAACAAAATCTTATTTAAGGTTTTCAACCCACCTTTTAAAAGGTGTTACTTTTAAACGACTTACAATTGGTTTATTTTTTACGGAGATAACAAGGTTAACAATAACTTTCCTATTAAAATAAGGTTCAATATGTTTAATAGCTTTTCTATTAACAATCATTTGTCGGTTAATACGGAAAAATGAATCAGGGTTAATTGCATTTTCTATTTCATTAATAGTTTTAAATATTGCAGCTCTATTCCCATTAAATTTGTAAGCGTAAACAATCTCATCTTCTAGTTGAATAAACGCAATATTTTCTATACTTAAAGGGATCATTTTTTCTCGAGATCGAACTATAAATGATTTTTGATAGGATTTTTGGACTAAGTTAGGTTCTTGAATTATACTATTAATATTGGTAAAAGAAGATTTAATTAAATCAATTTTTGATAGTACCTTATCAATATTCTTTTGTTGAAAAGGTTTTAAAATATAACCAATACCATTATTTTCAAAAGCCTTGAGCATATGGTCATTAAAAGCAGTACAGAATACAACAGGTTTTATTACTTCAATTTGGTTGAATATTTCAAAGCTTTCACCATCAGCAACTTGAATATCCATAAATATTAAATCCAATTTTGATTGGTTTTTGGTTAAGTATTTAACTGCACTTTCTATACTTTGACATACATTTACTACTAAACAATGCTCATTTTCTTCAATAAACTCTTTTAATAATTCAGCAGTTTGATTTTCGTCTTCTATAATTAAAATATTCATGATTAAAAGAATTTAAGTGTTACTGAATATTCCATGTCATCTTCTTCAATTGTTACGCCATCTACTATTCCCATTAGCTCGTAACGCCGTTGTAAATTTGATAATCCAGTTCCTGTAGATTTTTCTCTAAAAATTTTAGGTTGCAAATTATTTGTAACCGTAATACATGTTATGTCTTTTTGATGAATACTTATACTTAATGGTTTTTCATCTGAAACTATATTGTGTTTCATACAGTTTTCTATTAACAGTTGTAGAGAAAAATAAGGTAAAGAATATTGTAAAGAATCTTTTTTAACATCGATTTTAACTTTCAAACTATTTTTGAAACGTGTCTTTTGAAGGAATACATACGCATTAGCTAATTCTATTTCATCTTCAAGTTTGACATTAGATACAGAGTTGTTTTGTAAAATATTTCTATATAATTCAGACAACCGAATAACATATTCCTCTGCTTTATTAGAGTCATTTCTTATAACCGTTTGAAGTGTGGTTAATGAGTTAAACAAAAAATGAGGGTCTAGCTGTTTTTTAAGGTTTTCTAATTGTGATTTATAATTCTCGTTTTTTAATTGTAAGTTTTCTACAATAAGTTTTTCATTCTTTTTTTGAGAATAAATAATTCTAAAAAAGACCAAGATTAAAATAGTTGGGATTAGAATTCTCAATGTAGAATAAAAAAATAATTGACTGGAATCATTAAAAAATAAGTGAGTAATAATACTGAAAATTGCAATCAAAACTAGATTTATAATTAGTACTAAGAGCCACTTTTTTTCATAAATTTTTAAATTTACATACCAAAAACTCAATAAAACCATGGTAAAGAACAATAACTGTATGAGGAAATAATCAAACTCGAAATGTGATGATTGATTTGATTTGATAATTCCTATAACAGCTAAAGTAGATGCTAATATATAAGGAATGTAATTTTGAATATTTTTTGATGATAACATTATTATAAATCTTCTTCAGTACGTCAAATAAAAATAGTGATTTTTGTTTTAAGTAATATAATGCTTTTAAAAAATTTATTATTAGGCCAACACTAACTCCTAAAATGAATTAGTACTATATGATATGTTTTTATTTTATATAACAAATATAACTCCTACAACATACATAATACACACACACATTGATTTTGTACAGTTAAAGAAAAGCAACTCCTTAAAAAAGAAGCCGCTTTCAACACACAGGTTTTTTTTCCACAAAAACCTATAACGCTAAAGTAAATTATTTACTAAATAATAAAAGTGCTCCTACTAAAAAAGAAACTGGAAATATGTATCTAAAATTAATCCCTAAAAAATAAGGTGATTGCCTTAAAGAGATCTTCCCATTAGCTCGAATTATCAAAGAATAACTACGTACCATACATATAATTGCAATTGTTAATTTTAGAAAAAAACCAAACATCTATGGATTCCTTTTTATTAAATAAAAACTTCTTTATTACTCTATTGTATATACCCCTTGTAAAAGATTAGAATTCGTAACTAAAATGCCAGCCTCCGAAAAACCTAATTTCTTCTCCTACCAGTGCACCTACTGTTGGTCCCATATGTATATTTCCTACATCGAATGCAAATTCACCTTCTGTATAAGCAGAAACCTCAGTATTTTTGTGGGAATTAGGCATTGAAAAACTAGGGCCTACATTTACCGTTAAAAACTTCGAGGGACGGTAACTTACTAACCCTGCAAGTTCATGACCAATTTCCCCTTCTTTTTCAAAAACCATTGAATACCCAGCTCCAAAAGCCCATTTATGAGTGGTCCAGTATGTTAGATGGATTTCCGTGGCTACATCTACATCTCCACTTTTTGGAGTATATATAAAAATACCCGACGTTATCACTTCCCAACCTGGTTCTTTTTGCTCTTCATGTTCTTCTTGAGAAAAGGCTGAAAAAGAAAGGAAGAAAAGCACTATAGTACTACATAAATGTTTATTAAATTGAATTTTCATAGTCTTACTTATTTAAGAATCGTTTAATACCTAACCTAGACATCATTTTTCTATATTACAAAATCAAGTTCTTATAAAAAAAGTGAATATAAAGTTAAGACTTGTATGTTTTACGCCAATAAATTTATGGTTGTTGCAAACATCATAATTGTTGATTATTATTAAATTGATCTTTTCTAATTTTAACCGCCCTAAATGCATAAATAATTAGAAAAGTAATGGCTATAAAAACTAATACGGTTCCAATATAAAGGGTTATTGATGGTAAATTAAAACAGATTTGTTCTCAAAAAGAACTCCTAAAATACCGGACAATACATAACAACCTGTTGCTAAATAGAGTAAAGCACTTGCTCTAATTAACAACCCTAATTGTTTAATTTTTCGTTCTGAAATTTGATGCTGATATGTTGAACATTTATTAGCTAACATACTTCCTATTTCGGAACTTAAAGCCATCATTTGAGACGTAGTTGATAAAATCAACATACCTAACCCTGGAATTATCGTAATAGGCAAATACCAATTCATATTATCGATTAGTTTCAGTTTTTATGTAAGGTGTAGCACCTTGTGCTAATTTCAAGCGTGTCCATAAATTCATGTTAATTACAATTGCAGCAATCTCGGCAATTTCAACCTCATTAAAATATGAAGTTAATTTGTTATGATATATTTGAAATTCCTTATGTGTTCCATCAGTTAAAATATCGCAATAAGCCAAAGATGCTTTTTCTTTATCTGAATATAACTCACTATTAAACCAGGAAGAAATATTATCGGTTTTTTCTTGAGAAATACCTATTTCCCTAGCAGTTTTTGCATGTAAAATAACGCAATATGCACATTCATTTTTTTGAGACACTCGCAGACGCAGTAATTGAGCAAGGCTTTTATTTACAGTCAATTCTGCAGTATAACCTACAGCCTTTGCCATTTTTTTCGCCAAATCATGAAAAGGAGTTATATCTGGATTGAAACGTGTGTTTTTAAATTCTAATTTATTCATAGTCTTTGCAAGTTTTTTTTAAAAGGCACTACTTTTTCTTTGGATATTTCACAGGGCAAAAGAGTTTTGTTATTACTTGTAACATAAAAGTTAAAACCTATAATATTACTACCTCTAAGCTCTTCCGTAAATACTTTTATACTGTTACCATGATTAAAATCAGTTATTGCTGCTCCATATTTTTCATTATTATAAATAACTTCTGAAAACCTAATAGGTAGTTCATCAATTCAATTCTTAACTACATTTAATTTACCTCTATGGTATACAACCAAGTCATAATTTCTTTTTTATCTTTTTCAGAAAGCTTCGTTTCTGGATGAAGCAGTACATATGAATTTATCGGCATTATTTCTTTATTAACATCATAGGCTATAGCAGATAGCATCGATCTTTTATCTCTAACATCTTTTACTGCCCAATTTGAAAGATTTAAACTTTTCTTCCCCTTTTCAGTATGACTATCAATCCACCATGATAAGGGTGAAATATTATGATACCACTTATAATTGGTAAATTCAGAATGACAATCGTAGCAAGAGTTTTTCAATAAATTAACAACATTCTTTGGGGCTTTTTCATAAAGTAAAAAGTCATCAAGTGTTGTTACCAATTGCTGGTTTTTATTTGGTCTATAAAATTGAATTCCTATAAAAATTAGAATTAAACACAGTATAAAAATCTTTATCTTAAATGTCATATATCAACTTACTTAACCATTTATTTAACTCTTCTTTTACCGTTATTTTAAATAATTTCTAATTCCGTAACTAGCTAATACTCCTTCACCTGTAGCTGCTGCTACTTGAGCGATAGCTCCTTCCCTACAATCCCCTGCCGCAAAAATTCCTTTTACAGAAGTTTCTGCTAAACCGGTTGTTTGAATAAAGCCTCTTGAATCTAAATCTATGATGCCTTTAAACGACGTTGTATTTGGTATTAGACCTATAAAAATAAAGACACCATCTGCTACTAAAACTGATTCCTCATTAGTCTTATTATCTTTTATTCTTAAGCCATTAAACAATTCATTTTCACCTGAAATAAACTCTAAAGACGATTTATTCATATGTATTGAAATATTATCAATTGTTTTAAGCTTTTCAACATAGGTTTCTGAAGCACTAAATTTTTCTGATCGATGTACAATTTTCACACTTTTACAGAAACCTGCAAGAAAAATACCTTCTTCTAAGGCCGAATTACCACCTCCTATAACAATAATATCTCTGTCTCTATAAAAAGCCCCATCACAGGTGGCGCAAAAATGTATACCAGAACCAATTAATTCTTCTTCGTTAGGGATGTCAAGTTTTCTATATGTTGAGCCTGTAGATAACACAATACTTTTCCCTAAATATGTTGTGCCTTTCGTTTTTATCAAAAACAAATCATCTTTCTTTTCTATATCAACAACTTCTTCTCCTGTTTTTATAACTGCACCATAGGTTTTGGCTTGCTCCTCCATTTTATCCATTAGTTTTGGACCTGAAATGGATGTAAACCCAGGATAGTTTTCAATTTTTTCAGTTAAAAATGCATTTCCACCAATAGTAGATTTTTCTAATATTAAGGTATCAAAACGATCACGTTGAGCATAAATAGAGGTGGTTAATCCTGCTGCACCACCACCAATAATAATAGTGTCAAAAATTTTGTGCTCCTTCTCTATATTTATAAATAATAACTCTGTTAATTTTACATTATCTGGATTGGTGTGTGAAATATCATCAATTAAGACTGTTGGAATAATACGTTTTCCGTTATTAATTTCTTCAACTTTTTGAGTAGCCCAATCGTGTTTATCTACATCTATGAATTGAAAATTAACTTGATTATCTCTTAAAAAGCTTTTTGCTCTTCTACAATCAGGGCACCAATCTGCTCCAAATAGTTGTACAATTCCAACATCATTGATACCTAAAATAGAAGCCAGCTTATTATTGTCGGGGTTGGTGTATGATTTATCTTCAATAATAACAGTTGGTATTATTCGTTTACCGTTATTTATAGCTTCAACCTTAGCAGTAGCTTCCTTATCTAAATCTACATCAATAAATGTAAATTCAATATTGTTTTCTTTCAAATATGCTTTTGCTCTTCGGCAGTCTGGGCACCAATCAGCACCATAAAGTAATATATCAATCATTTTTTGTCTTTTATAAAGTAATGTATTCAGTCTTTTTTACTAGCGTTTTGTCTAACATCTAACCCAAGCCCAAGTAAAGCTGTAAATAATGCAATATGTATCATAATGTTCATCCAGTTTCCTGAAGGAATATGTACTAGTACTAATGCCATAAACATTATAAATGCTAAGAACATATATGATTCAAAAAGTTTTTTGTTAGCAATAAGCAAAATACCTGCTGCCAACTCTAATAAGGCTAATATTGCACCAACAATATAGGATCTTGTTTCACCTAAAAAGTCTAATCCGCTGCTTCTTAAAAATGCAGCCATGTTATCTAGTCCTACTCCACCTAAGAAGCCTTCAATGAATTTTTCTAATCCTCCCCAAATAAAAAGGAGACCAAATCCAATTCTAATAATTAAATTTCCAATGTTCATGATTCTATTTTTTTTAGATTATATTATATTTTTTAATGCATGATGGTAACGTTCTATAAATATCTTACCATCTCTCCACTGTATACTACAAAATTACACCACATATCTAGTTCATACAATATCAATATTTCCTTGATTATGGTACTTTTTTCCACGATATTCAGTTATTCACATTTGGAGAGAGAAACTATTTATTCTATTTCAAAAACTTTCCTAGACCAATTCGTGAAAGCATCTTTTTTTCCATATTCCAAAAGAATTTATATTGTCCGAATAATGTTCCAATAACCACTAAAAGAACTTGATAAATAACAAACATTAAGAAAATTCGTATTGTCCAAAAAATAAATGGATTTGTAGTTTCACTAGATATTCCAATAAATTTTGTGAGTGGTTTTGCAATAGCGACGGATAAAGAACCATTAAGAGCAAAAACAATGAATATGATGAATAGTTGAAAATTAGATTCTATGTTCCAACGTTGCTTTAGTTTTTTCATAAGATTAGATATAATTAGTCATTATAAAACAAAAAAAACATGAAATCTATATTAAATGTAATAAGACTTCATGTTTTTTGTTAAGCGTAAAAAGTTTTTATTGTATTGCAGCAGTTCTTTTAGATGAATTTTCTGGTGCAATTTTTTCCCCCACTCCCTTAGCAGCGGATAAAACAGGGTAATATTGTGTAAATACAAAATCATCACCTGCACTTGAATTATGACAGGCATTACATTGATTTGTTTTAAATGCCTTTCCAGTATCGGCTAAAGTACCTTCTTTTGGGTTTGTAAAACTAAAATAAGCCCAATTACCTGGTTCATTAGGAAAGTGTTTTTTACTTTTTATAGTCGCTTCTAGACCAATAAAATCTCCCATAAAATAACCATTACCACTAACGGCTGCTTTACTACCAACGCTAACTAATTCTTTTATTAAAATAGTACCTTCTCTCCATGTTCCAGTTTTTTTATATTCACTGTAACTAACAGGGTCTATATAAACATTATGGAATTCAGGGAAAGCAGCTTTACCATTATTCATATCATTAGGTGTTAATGGGGTTCCTACATATATCCAACTTCTGAAATTAGTAGGACGTATTAGCTCTCCATTAGCATCCATAGTAAAATATGATACATCTTGATACTCTACTTTTTCATTAGAGCATGATGTGATAAACAGTGTAGTAACAAGTAATGCAAGTATTATAAATTTAAATCGTTTCATTTTTATGATGTATTGGTTATAATTATTATTATTATTATTTAGTTTAAGGGAAATGAGGTTCTCACCATATCTTTACCGATAGTGTGACAACTAAAACACCCCTCTACACCATTACCCATAGCTACAATTTTTGTAGCATCTTCTGAGTCGGCCACTTCATACCAAAACCACCCATTTCCTCCTTGAGCTTTATCGTGTGTTTTTGCCATAACTGCCCAGCCATTAGGTGTGTTGTCTTCTTTAAACATTTCTTTAACAATAACAGAACCTAAAGGATGTTCATCATTACCTTTTTCTAATGATGCGGCTATTATATCATTCATAAAAACTCTTACAGGAAGTCCCAGTTTTTGGTGTGGTCCTAAAGATGGATGAGCTTCTTTTTCTTTATTAGTAAACTCTTTATATTTACCTGATTTTAAATATGCGAACAATTGTTCCTTACCCAAAGGGATATCTAATGTTAACCCTTCTGGTGTTGGTGACATAGCATCCCAAACTCCTGCATCAGAAAAAGCTTTTGCTTGTGCAGCGACTCTTTTAGCTGCGTTTTCAGGTACTACATCCTCACCTACACCTTTAGCAGCAGATAAAATAGGATAGTATTGAGTAAACACAAAATCATCACCTGCACTTGAATTATGACAGGCATTACATTGATTTGTTTTAAATGCCTTTCCAGTATCGGCTAAAGTACCTTCTTTTGGGTTTGTAAAACTAAAATAAGCCCAATTACCTGGTTCATTAGGAAAGTGTTTTTTACTTTTTATAGTCGCTTCTAGACCTATAAATTCTCCCATGAAATACCCATTTCCACTAACTGCTGCTTTAGATCCAACACTTATGAGTTCTTTTACTAAAATGGTACCTTCTCTCCAAGTTCCTGTTTTTTTATACTCCTTGTAACTGACAGGATCAATATATACATTATGCATTTCTGGAAAAGCTGCTTTTCCATTATTCATATCATTAGGAGTTACTGGTGTGCCAACATAAATCCAAGATCTATAATCTATCGGACGTACAAGTTCTCCATTAGTATCCATAGAAAAATATGAGATATCCTGATAATCTTGCTTAGCATCTTTGCATGATGCAATAATTAATGTCATAAAGACAATAAGCATAATGAAATTAAAGTTTTTCTTAAGCATAATTTATTTAATTAAAGGTTAGTTAATTTTATAAGTCCCTGATTACTAATTTAGTGAAAATAAAATATTAAATTTTATTCTTACTGCACTTTTTTCCTAATTAAGTATTTGTAAATTGTTTTCTAAACATTCGTGTTGTCATACCCGTATTTCTTTTAAAGAATCTCGAAAAGTATGCTGGGTCAGAAAAACCCAAGTTGAAACAAATTTCACTAACAGTTTTATCTGTATAAACAAGTAATAATTTTGATTCTATTAGTATCCGGTTTTTAATTATAAAACTGGGGTTATCAATCCCCACTTTTTTAAATTGTCGTAATAAATTTTTAGGTGTCACCTTCAACTGTAAAGCATAATCTGATACACTGTGACAAACATTAAATTGATTATGTAATATGAGCGCAAAGTCATTTACATAAATAACATCCTGTAAATTATTATTCTCCCCTCCTTCTTCTAACAAATCACGCACCTTCTTCATTAGATTATCAATATCAAATATGGGAGAAGCATTTACAAGTTGTCTAATTTCTTGAAATTTTCCTTCTATTGATTTTACATTTTCATTATTGAAATAAAGAATTGATCCATTAGGCCCACTATTTTTTACTTGTGCATTAATAAATCCGCAAGCAAAAAATATTGACGTTGAAAAAATTGCTGTATTAAACTGTAAAACTTTAATAGTAGTAGCGTTTTTTACCTCACATTTAAACGAAGTTTTTTCGTCTACAATCAATATACTATAGGTAGGAACTGTTACCTTTTTAAAATTTATTTCGCAATTTAAAGGACCATCAGTAACTAAAATTAAACAAGTCAGTTCTAAGTTATCATATTCTATGATATCTCCTGAACAATGTTTACTTTCAGTTATATATGGATATTCTTTTACGGAATTTATATTCACTTTTATGTTCTCTACAATTATTAGTACAGCAAAAGTAAATAGAGAAACGTCTATAATAGGTGGACATTTTTCCTTATTAAATGTTCATTTTTCCTATTTAGAAGTAAAAAAAAGAAGTTCTGTCAAAAAAAATATTTTAAGCGCCCTTTTTAAAATGAATAGGAGATACTCCAACTTGATTTTTGAAAAACTTTGAAAAATGAGAAGCTTCTGAAAACCCTAAATTATAAGCGATTTCTTTTGAAGGTTTTTCAGAGAATTGTAACAATCTTTTTGCTTCAAGTACAAGTCTGTCATTAATAATTTGCAAAGGCTTTTTATTATTGTATTTAGCAAATAAATTAGATAATGTTTTTGGTGTTTTATTTAATAACAAAGCATAATCTGATACTTTATGTTTATCTCTAAAATGTGTTTCAACCAGTAAATTATATTGCCTAATTAAGTCTATTTTTGGTTGAGTCATCTTTGGGTCGATGATCGTCTTCTTTAATAACCTAACTGATTTTATTAATAGCCTTTTAAGCAATACTCTCAACATTTCACCTTGAATATGATCCTTAGTTTCAAATTCTTCTTCAAGAATCATAAACAACAATTCAAAACTTTTACTCTCTTTTTCTGTTAATTCTACCATTGCAGGGGCCGATGATCCCAAAAACAAAAAACCATTACAAGATACTTCGTGATCGTGTTCTCTAATGCAATAAAATTCTTTTTCAAAAATGAGTGATACAGCACCTTGGGCATAAGATTCTAATTGAATCATATTAAAAGGTGTACAAAATAAAACATGATTCTTTTTGAGTACTATTGAATAACCATCGATGTTAATTTTCAGGTCTTTACTTTTTGCCCAAATTATCTTGTAAAAGTCACCTATACCCAAACGGTTTTCAAAAGAAGCGCAATTAAAATCTGTAAGAAAAAACCTTCCGTTATCTGGAAATCCTTTATATGTATAATTCATTTATTTTTAAATATAATTTTCAATATACAATTTAACTGTAAAAAAACTATTTTTTTTAGATAAGGAACCTCTACTTTTAATATTAAAAAAGCAACTCCTTTATAAGAAGCCGCTTTCTACACACAGGTTTTTTTCCACAAACACCTATATTTTTAACTCATTAACCAATAATTATAATTCGCATAGCATTATCACTTGCCAATTCATAAAATTGAGTATTAATCTCTTGATAGAATATAATGCCTATAGCATTAACAACCCCTACAGTTGCTGGTAATGCAGCTCCAAAACCTAAATCAACAACTAAGGTTGTATCACTACCAACCATTCCTCCTAAAGGAATTTCAGTACTTAAAGCAATTCCATTAGTTTCATTCTCTGTTGCATTAACAGGTTCGTACTTCTTTATAGAATTTGAGTAGTTAAAATCACTCAAAACAGTAGTAACTAGTACTAATTTAAAATGTGTAGCTCCTTCTGGAGGGTTTATATAATTAGAAGTATTAAAATCAGGAACAACCCAAGTCGCTATACTTCTATTTGCATCTAAAGTTGGTGCGGTATTAGGTGCGTAAAATATAGCATCTAATGGGGAGTTCTTATTAAATTCAAAACCTTCTAATAAAATTTTATTAGGTAATATTTCAAAGGCACGTTGCCCTCTTACTCCTGTTCCAACAGAATTTATTTTTTTCATAACTCCTGTAATCCTACCTACAATACTATTATCACTCATACTTTTAATAATATTAGCAAATCCCATTCGTAGTGCTTTCCCTACAGTTGCAGAACCACCAAACTCACTCATGTTTTCTCGAGTACGTTTAAAAGCAGGATCATTCTTAATCCTATTTTTGTCTACACCTCCAGTAGTTCTAATTAAATCATCTCCATTGTTTCTGTAAAAAGTAAGTCCTCCCAACGAACCTTTTAATTTGATAAAACCTTTTTGTTTTGCCATAATTCCCAAATATTATGAATCCATGCTAATACTCAATCATATGAGCTTTTTATATAGCATACGAATTCTAGTTATACAATGTAATTCCCGAGAAATCGGGAATCTTATTATATCAATAGGCCTATTGATTTTCGATATGGTTTTGTGGAAATTATGTGTGTAACAAACTAATAACGGATGTTATATGTATTTTATTATAGGACGAAATGCTAAAAAATGTTAAATGTGTAAACTTTAATTAATGGTTACTCCATAGATACTTCATGGATACTCCATAGTAAAGCCATAGATAGTTCACCTCAATGCACCAGAGTTCGCCAAACCATTCCATACACATTATACTTCCCTCCTTTTCTCGGGTCATATAAAAAGTATTCCATTAGCATTTTAAAGAGTGTTTTAAGTCAAAAATTTTTCATTAAAAATGAAGAAGTAAACTTTGCTTTTACAAAGCAAAGTTACATAACGCGGAACATTATAGTTCAAATGCATTATAATAGTTTATTAAGGCTGTTTAACCATTTTAAGCTATAATTGTCTATTATGTAAAATATCCCAAGATGTTTATAGTTTCATCAATAACTGTAGTACTTGGGTGTTTCTACATTCATGGTTTTGGGTTTCGTTTAATTTCAATATTCTGTACAATGATACAGTACGTTACTATTATCGTTTCTGTTTGTTGCAGGTACACTTCTATAGCTTTCACTTCCTTTTACGTTAGTCTCTCTATATTTATTTAAAAGGTTATTTAATTCCTTAGCTTGTTCTACCGTTTTTAAATCAAACCAATATAGACAATCACACTTTATTTTATCTAACTCTGTAAATATGTCCCTCGAATTTATGTGTGTGTTTACATCTACAGTAAAATCTTCGTGATTTGGTAAATCACTTATTTTAAAGGTCTTATTAACCCTTTCAGCAGCTTCAGATACTACTTTATCGCTTATAAATTCAAAAACCTTATGTATGTCTAAAATTTCATTTTTTATATTCATATTAATATGCCTATTTTTTTAGTTTACCAATCATATTTCGAAACGAATACTTGGCTAATTGTGGTATTGTATTGCTTGATACTTTAATCTCCCAATTGGATAAACTAGGCATTAATTTCACATTATTTTCTAAGAAGATATCACTATTCGATTGCTCTAATTCTATTGATGGAATTAGATAAAAACCTCTAGGCTCATTATCTATAACCAATACTAGAACGATAAATAATTCGTCTTTTAATTCACCCAAAGCTTCTTTAGATATTTTGATACTTCTTTGTGTTGTGTCAAAATTCATAGGCTGTAGATATAGCTGGTAATTTCCAATTAAAAAATCAACTCCTTCCCTCCCATTGGTTTTTGTAGTTAATTCTAAGTCAAAACTTGCTAATTCAGATTTAATAAAACCCTCCATTATACGATAGCTTCTTCTAAAGACTCTACTTCCATCATCATTTTGTAATGTTCAATATGATTAGTTTTCTCAAAAATAGATTTAAATACTTTTTTATAATTCTCTATAGTCTCATCTTGATATTCAATATATAAATCATCATTGACACTATGAGAACCATCATTAATCCAGCTAATTAAGGCCCTACAAATATCTTGCTCTTCTTTAGTTTCAAATTTACCAATTAACTTATCATCTCTATATTTTCCAAGTATCCTAAAATAGTTTTCGATAATTCTTCTCATAGTATTTTGTACAGATACTAGAGTATTTTCTTGTTTTAATTCTTTCCATAAAAGTTCATATGAGGAATGGATAGGGTTTTCTTGACCAAACACTTGAATAGAACTTATTTTATTTTTCTTCCTTAATATCCAATAATTCGTATTATTCAATTTCGTAGTCCTACCGTCAATGAATGAAACTTCTTTGTGAAAGAATACATTATGTGTTAATAAAATTACCTGAAGTATATTCCCCTTACTTTGTCTTACATCTTTCAAAATACTTTTTATAAGAGTACTCACAACATATAAAATATTGCTATCCAAACTAGAAATTGGGTCGTCTATCACAAGTATTTTATCTTCAGAAGTTTTCCCTTCCTCTAAGGAGCCTTTTGATATTTGTAAAAAATATAAAAAAGTAATAAATGTCACTTCTCCTTCACTTAATGTTGATTCTGCAAGTGAACCATCTTCTCGCTGTATTTCATAATGGTTATCTTCTTTTTTTGATGGTACTATTGTAAAACTTTGAAATCCGTATGTTTTTAAAGTATTATTAATTTGAATTACTGTTGGTTCTGAACTAGTAACATCTAGACTTAATTTATTAATCTCTACTTTAAGTAATCTGTGTTTTTCTTTGAACTCATCATATTGTTTTTGGATTCCATCAATACCTTTATTTAAAGCATCAAATTCTTTAACATAACTATCAATGTCTACTTTATTATCATCTACAAGATATTTCCAAATTGAACTTATTAGTTCTTCTCTTTGATTTGTATAATCTAAAACAATTTTGTTATGACTATTTATAGATATATTGGCTTCAGTTAACAATAAATTTAAACTATCTAATTGTTCCTTAATAGATTTTAAATTTATTTCTCTACTTGGCTCTGATATTTTATTCTGAAGATACTCTTTGTTTGTAGTAAACTCACTAATTAAGGTTTTCAAATTTGCAGAAAACAAGCTAATATTTAACATTGTTTTTTTATTATCTTTTTCGTCTTTTTCAATTTGATTTAATTGATTAACTATAGTTGCAGCTTCACGAAGGTATTCGTCATTAAACTCTTTAATATTTTTCAAATCTTTAGTGAAATTTTCATCAAAGAATTCATCCAATTGTTTTTTGAAATCTACAGTAATCGTTTCTTCTTGACAAAAAGGACAAGTAGTTTCTGTATCAACCAAGAAGTTTTTTCCTTTTATAACCCAATCATTAATATTGAGTTTTTGTATTAGTTTAGCTATCTCAACATCAGCTTTCCCTATAATTTTTTTCTGCCAAATTTCATCTTTTTCTATCTCCACAAGCCTTTTGAAATTAATAATTGTAAAAGGGTTTATGTGTTTTGGAGTTTCTCCAAAAATAGTTTGAGATTTTGTTTTTAGAACATCTATTTCTAAAAGCGGGTTATTATTATTTTTAAATTCTTTAACGATTCTATTATAAAAAGCATCTTTACTTTTCATAGAACCAATAAAAGCTTCTTTAAAATGAGTTTTATGTTTTTGAAAAATACTCTTCCATATTTTTTCTTTAAACGTTAAGACTTTGCCTTCTTTTTTTTCATTCAGAGTATCTAATGATGACTTACGTTTTACATATTGTTCCTTTAAAGTTTTAAGCTCTTCTTTTTTAGTATTGATTGTATTTATTTCTTCTTTAGATGCTTTTCCTAATGTAAAAACACCATTAAGCTTTCCTTTTCCAAAATAGTCTTCTCTAAATTTTTTATTATAAACAAGTGTTTCAAGTTCAGTATCATTTTCCCAATTTTTAGCACAATTAGAAAAATTCAGGTTAGAAGAGTCATAAAGAAAATTAGAAATAGTTGTTTTACCTGTACCATTTGAACCATAGATAAAATTTACTTTTTTTAAATCATTAATTTCAACTGGTTCTGTATATGTAGCAATATTATGTAACTTAATCTTTGTAATCATACTCTTATTTTATTTCTATCTTTTTATAGACTTCTAAAGTACTTATTTTTAACAAGTATTTTTTACTGAATTCCGTAATTGATTGAAAATAAATGTGAATAATTACATTTCATTTTTTGGTTTGTTGAAATGCAAACTGTTGTTAGAATATTATTAATTTTTAGAAATTAACCCATGAATTATACGATTGATTATCATTTTTGGTCTCCCAGAATTTTCAATACTAAGATTTTTTCCATATCCTAACCTATATAACCAACTTATTAATCTATTGATTTCTTTATTTTTCTTTAAGCCATAAATATTATGGATTACTCTCCAAGGTTTTGGAATAAATACCCATCTCCCATTTACAAAACACCATACACTATATGAAATACCTCCTACCTTAACTGTATAAAATGTAATATTCGGTTGAAAGCAGTTATATTCTTTTAAAACCATAGACATTCCACCAGGTAATTTATCTTTACCATTTTGCATATCCTCAATAGTTGAAGATGAAATTCGTATAGGTTTACCCGATTTTTTTAAATCTTTTGATTTGTCAAAATCAAAGATATCTCTATATAAAAGGTAAAAATTATCACTAACCTCTTTGTATATATCGTTACTAAATACTTTTTTAAAATCAATAAGGTTAGGCTGTGCCTGAAGAAAAATAATTCTTGGGTCAACCTCTGTGTCATTAAATTGATTAAAGAAATCATTTATTTCTGACTTAGTTGGTTCTCTATCTAAATAAGAATTATAGTTTCGAAATACTTGAGGTGAATAATACTTTTTACCTATTTGTGGAAACTTTAGCATAAAAGCTAAAATTTCAGAATGCCCCCAGTGTTTAACCTTAATTTCTGTTAAGCCCGAAATTTCTTCTAACCAAGACATACCATGTCGTGTGAAATTATCAGGAGTTACCAAAATCCATTCATCCATGTCTGGAAAACTCTCAACAGCATTAAGTAAAGAATTCTTTAGATTACTTTTATTATTTTTTGGATTCCCTTCAAAGAACTTATATTGGAGACCAATTTTATTTAACCCTTTTTCCATTAAGGCATCTACACCTTTAAAATCTCCTGCTGAATCTGAGTATGATTGAAAATGATAATCATACATTTGAGAATCTTCAAATAGTAATTGATTCATGATTCTAGCAAATTCAAGCCCTCCTTCACTACCTTGATGAATAATTTTAGAAAGCGATGGTATATTTGGTATTGACATAAAGCAAATATAAAACTAATGATGAAACTTAAATTTAATATTTATATTCTTTTATCCATTCCATACACATTACCACTTCACTCCTATCGTCGCTTGGGAAAAGAGTATTCCATTACATTATTAAAGAAACTTTTAGATAGGAAAAAAATCTAAAAAGAAAAGCAGGGATTTTATAATCACTTTTTCTCCCAAAGCAAAGTTACATAACGCGGAACATTATAGTTCAAATGTATTATAATAGTTATTATAGCTGTTTATCCATTTTAAGGCTATAATTCTTTATTATGTAAAATATCCCACAGTATTTGTAGTTCTAGTATTATCTGTAGTACTTGGGTGTTTAAACATTCATGGTTTGAGGTTTCGTTTAATTTCAATATTTAGCACAATCGTTCAGTGTTTTTAAAATACGTGATTTATAAGAAATCTGCTAACTAAACATTTGAAGCCATAATTTGCCATTATGTAAAATTGCCGCTCGCCAAAGGCGCTCGATTGTTTTATAAAACCTAAATGTTATCACATTTTATTTTACACACAATTTGCCAACGCTTCCAATGTTAATAGTCTATTTAAAATCATAAGATAGATATTGTAGGATTAATAAAATAAGGGATAGTTAAATTAAGGAAAATATTACAGTTAGCAAAATTTCAAACACAAAAAAGACATCACAACATATTATAAATCAACAAGATACACATATTACTTAAATGATACTAGATGTTTAATATAGTTGAAATTGCTACTTTAATAAAATAATATTCATAAGTGGAGAAAATCGAGGAACTCTTAGATATGTTATAATAGATAAACAAAGTTGCTTCCCGAGTAAACGGGTTTCTTTTAAATAATCAAAAGGCCTAATTATTTTCGATATGTTTTTGTGGAAATTATGTATGTAACATTCTAATAACGGATGTTATATGTATTTTATTATAGGAGCAAATGCTAATAAATGTTTAAACCTTAGTCAATAGTTCCTCCATAGATAATTGTAATTTATCAGGAACATCATCTCTCAGTATTTTAAATATCCAATTACTTGATATCAAGTAATTGGATATTTTTATAAGGTATCATATATTTAGAAACCCTATTAAAAATCTATTTTTTTTTGGAGTAGAATTTAACTCATTAACTTTAAGCAAGCCTACCAATAAAAAGAATGCCATAGCTATATAGGTATTTAAAAAAGCAAAGGATAAACCAATTACATAAATAAAGACGCAGACAAAATCTAAAGGTCTCCTACCTAAATGTAGACCTACCTGAGATGTTTTACCATGAAGTTTAACAATAGAATTTCTTAATAACAGAAAAGACAACTGACTCATAAGAAGAACAAAACCATACAAAATAACAGGAACAATGTCAGTATGATGATCGCCATCTCCTATCCAGTTTGTCGTAAACGGGATTATAGACAACCAAAATAACACATGTAAGTTTGCCCATAAAATTTTTCCATCAATTTTTTCAGTAATTTTAAATAGTTGATGATGACTAACCCAATAGACGCTTACATATAAAAAACTTACCATGTAACTAATAAACGTCGGTATGATTTCAAACAGCGCCTCTAAAGTATATTCTTTAGGCGCTTCTAATTCTAAAACCATAATGGTGATAATAATAGCAAGCACACCATCGCTAAAAGCTTCTAATCTTCCAGATGTCATTTCCATTTTAATTTTTTAAAACTTCTAAATTAGATTGCTTATAATAATTTCTATCATCTGGCGCCTCATTTAAAGTAAATGTATACTGATATTCTGGATCATATACGTTTAATATAGTATAGGTCCCTGATGTTTGCCATGATTCTCCATCCCAGGTTCCATCTGCACTTAAAGCTTTATAGATGTGTTGAGACTGAATAAGAACACGTCCCCAAAAGAGCCATTTCCCATCTATGTTATGTACAAAATAAACACGTACAGGATCCATTTGAAAAATTCTTGCGCTTGGTTTATTTTTAAATTCAAAGACTTTTCCTTTCACATCCTCTAAAGTAATTGGATGTTCTTTATGTTTTTCTAATTGAAAAATCTCTGCAGGAAATCCCTGCTCAACGGTTAATTCTAATGTATCATTAATTTCTACGAAGCTTCCCATTCTTATATATTTTTATTATTAATTAGTTTTCCTCCAAACATGTTTATCAAATTTTCAAATCCATTCTGATAAAATTGTGTTAATCCATCTTCAGTAGCATAAAATTTAGAGGACCATTGAACTAAACAGCGCTTATCTAACTCCGTTTCTATTACTTGAATTTGAGCATGGTATTTTTGTGTTGTTTCTCCCCACTCCCCTTTATGCCATTTATATGTATAACGCATATTTTCATTATCCATAAAAACTAACTCTTCCCAGGTTGGAGTTTGACCGGGAAAACTTAATTTTCTACGAATGTCTCTTTCCTCTCCTTGCTCTTCAGGAACTTCACAAATTGGAATATCCGGATGCCATTGATTGATATTATAAAAACCTCCAACTAGATGCCATACTTTAGCAGCTGAAGCATTTAGGTCACATACTACAACTACGCGCCAATTTTTATATTCTTTTGTGCTCATTTTACTTATTAGAATCTTGAAATTTAATTGGTCATATTTATTGATTAAAAAGAGCGAACTGCTCTAACACGACAATCGTGATTCTTGAGGTCAGTGAATATATTACCCTCTAAAAAGTATTGAGCCCAAGCAAAATTAAGATCTAATTCTGTAGAACTCCAATAGAAATCGCTGGCAAAATTACCAACATCTTTATTTGGAGCCTTTGCACCACGTCCAATATTTGTGAACATTAGGCTTAGTTCTTCTTTTGATGGTAAATACCAATCTGAAAAATTATTTAAACTTAAATCATAACAAAGTTGAGCCGCGTATGGTTTGGTTCCTTGACTCACAATAATTTTTGCTGTGTTGGCTTTTCCTGAACCTACAATACTATCAAAAGTTTTGGTATTAGTGAATGCTCCGTGATGCCATTTACTACCTGTACTCTGATCTTGAGCAGCGCATACTAATCCGTGTTGGCCAGTTGAATCTAATTGGAATATAATACCCCCTAATTCAGGAACATTTTGACCTATAGTATATTTGGATGCATTCTTATTTTGAGCAAAGAAAGTAATGCTTGTAAAAAGCAAAAAAGCGAATAAAATATTTTGTTTTTTCATCATTGTTTTTTTTTATTATTATTGGTATAATTGAGATTCATTATATAAGTCTAAAACTTGGACCGTAATTTTCAGATTGCCCAGGAATTTGAATTTTCATTAATGGTAATGCATATTGTTCTAACTTAAACATTACTTCAACAGCATTAACTAAGGCAGCTTGTCCTCTACCTTCTATTGCCCAAGCATCTTCTAGGAATTTTACTAATTCGGTATACACTTCATCAAAACTATTGGTCAAATGCCAAACTTCTTGAGAAACATCAGTCTCTTTGTAACCGCCTTTTGGAACTCTTGCTATTGTATAGGTTTCTGGACGTGGGTTTGCTTCTTTGAAATAATATTTATCACCTTCTTGAACAATTTTCTTTTGGTAAAAAACCTCCCAAAAACGGTAGAAATGTGCCAAATTATCCATTCCTGTACTCGCTGGTGTTACATTTTCAGAGCCCTCCCCCTGTTCTTTTATCATATCAATGGCTTTTGAAACACTATCTGCATCTGCCATTACCCACCAAGATAAAGGACCAGCCAACTGACGTTCAACATTCATCTTTGGTTGTAATTCTTGAAACAACTCATTAATCCTGTCGTATAATTCTCCAATAGTTGCATTATGCGAATGATCTTTATCGTGCTTTCCTTTCGGTATAACTCCGTTTTGATCGCAAATATTTCCTATATCTACAAGCTCTCCTGACTCATAATCGTAAATATCTGCAATTTCCTCTGGCAATTCTATTTCCATGAAATTACGAAGTGACCTATCGTTCAAGCCTTCTAAATACAAAAACAATTTAGGGTGTACACCTCCAGGTAACCCTGATGGATAACTTAACCTATTTTTAGTGTTATAAATTTTTGGTTCACCACCAATTCCGGCAATCATATTACAAACCATTGCCATATGAAGCATTTCTTCTTGAAAGATATTACGAATAGACTTTGCTACTTCACATTTATTATCTTTAATGGTCCACATTGCCTGTAAATAAATAGGAATAGTTGCAAACTCAAGAATTACAGCATTATTAAGTAATTCCTTTAAAACAAACATTTTATCTTCGTTCTCATCGGTACCTACATTCTTAGAATGTGCGATAAGTTCTTGTACATCATTAATTTCAAAAGCTTGTTCTTGAAATTTATTTTTAAAATTTATAGTTGATATTCCCATTGTTTCTTTTTAGATGTTTCTATTGCTTTTGAAGAATTAGTAAGGTGTTCAACTAATCTAAATGCTAAAGCTGTAAGTGTTAATGTTGGGTTTACTGCACTTCCTGTTGGAAAAGCAGCATTTGAGCACACATATAAATTATCCGTATCATGCACACGCATAAACTTATCTGTAACACTGTTTTCTGGTAAAGTCCCCATTCTTGCAGTTCCGGTAGTGTGATGACCTCCTGGTTTATCGACCCTTGAAGAGGTAATTTCTAAGCCCATTTTTATTAATATTTCTTCTAGTATTCGCAAACGGTCATTAGCATTTTCCATTTCTTCATCAGTGCGACTAAAATGTACCGTTGTTTGTGGTAAACCAAAACGATCTACTCCAGGTCTTGCTTCTAAACGGTTGCTATACTTCCCTTTTTCTTCAAGAAAAGCTTGAATATTAACTTCCATTTCACCGTAAACAATAGCATCAATCTCTTCACGACTTTTTCCGTCTATCATAAGTTGTGCAATGTCTGTATTAGGCGTAGTTCTATTTTTAAAGATAAATATTTTACCTTTTTTCTGATGCTCTTTAGTGTTATAACTATGCGACATTAATGTTGGGAAATCATATTCTTGAAACCATCCATTAGGATTTGTTTTTGCTTTCCCTACAACATTTAACATAGAGTGTGACACTACAAAGCGTCCTACAAGATCATGATCGTTACCAACGCCGTCTTTCCAAAATTCATTTTTAGAAGCTCTTAATAATTTAGGAACATTATAAGCTCCTGAAGCTAGTATTACAGTTTCTCCAGCTACGGTATGCTCCTTACCATTATGATTATCCGTAAAAGTTACTGACTCAATTTTAGATTTTGAACTTACATTCACATGATGTACTGGTGAATTAATTCGTACCTCAAAATTTATAAACCTTGGATCATTTTTTAAATCATCCAGAACATATTGAGCATTAAACCTACCACCAATTGGGCAGTATTTACAAGTACCAGTAGTCATACACTTTCGGTAACGTGCAACAGGCATTTTTCCAGATTTAATTTTACTGCTCGTACCAGGATTTATATCTCCATCTTGATATACAACATCTAGTTGTTCCCAAGCTTTAATCATTTCACCATCTGCTGCAGTCCATTGAAATGGTGGGACAGGATAAGGTTTTGATCTTGGCACCCAATTCTCCTTTTCATCACCACAAACCGATAAATAAGATTCGGCATCATTGTAATAAGATTCTAAATCTTCGTAATTAAAGGGCCAATCAGCTCCTAGTCCAGTATTGGTCTGTAAATTAAAATCTTCGGGTTTAAAACGTAAAGACCAAGCTCCCCAATGCATAGTGGAACCTCCGTATGCTTTAACACGAACACCATCTGTTTGATATTCTATATTCCCAGAAGAAGCTGCCTCCCACTTTTGATCATAGGTATACGTATATGGTCGCTCGTTACGTGTGATATAATCCCACCAAAATCGACGATCTTTAGCTTTAATTTCTGGGCCTGCCTCTAAAATTAAAATTGATGTATCGTGTTTATGTAATAATAGTCCTCTTGCCACTGTAGCTGCAGCTACACCAGCACCTACAATAACGTAATCATATTTCTTTTTCATACATTTTCTTTTTTTGAATGAACAGGATCTTCGTCAAAAGCACGAACTCTTGGTGTACGGTTAAAACGTGTACCCCCTAAAAAGCCATGATAATTTTTAGCTTGCTCACCTCCATTTGCTTCTCCCCAACTTTTAAAGCCTCCTGCAGTAATTTGCATTCGGATAAACTCGTTAACAACAAATATTTTACAATGCGCTAAACGCGTTGTAGGTGGTGCACTATTATCAACACCACTTTCAAAGAACAACTTATTGAAAGCATCTATTTTACCATATTCTGCATATAATTCGTTTAATACATATATAGCATTTACATATTCTCCAGTATAATTTGGCGCATTCTCGGTTTTTGCTTTAAGCATTTCAAACCAAGAACTTCTTTGATTATTGGAATTGTAAATTGTGTTCTTCCAAGTTTCTCCTATGGCTTCAAAAATTTCCCATAAAGCCTCCTTATTATCATAAGTGAGCTCCTGTCCTTCTGCAAATATTAAACTTGCAGAAACCTGTTCATTACATACTGAACCTCCTATCATAATTTCTGTTTTTTTTGATGTTTCCTATTTATATAATTCGCGCTCCATAAAATGTTGCGTTCCTTCTTTAAAATGAATATCTGTCCAAGAATCATCTACCGACAAATAATCACTAAAGTAAACCTCGTCTAAACCATGGTTTGCCATTTGATCACGGAATTCATAATGATTAAATAAACGATTGAATTCTGTAAGATAAATGTCTACAACTTCAGTATTTCCTCTAATAATAATCATGTTTTCATCATTATTTTTAGTTGAGGCTTCAGAGAAATTTGCAGACCCCGTAATAAGCGTAGGGTCATCAGTTAAAGGGTCAATAAAAAGATATTTTGTATGCAAGTATTTTACATGTAGATTTAAATTTGTTAAGTGTTCTTCTTCCCAACCTTTTAAACTTTCCTCTTCAATTTCATGTTTATTTAAAACAGCTCCTAAAGCAATTCTATTGTTCTTTGTATCTTTAAAAGTATCAAATGTTTTTCCTTCGTGTTCTAGTAGAATATATCGTAGCGATTCATCTTCATTACTCATTATCTCAGCAAAATCTTGATTCACACCAAAGGCTGCCGTAAAACCAATAGATTTAGTAGCTTCTTTGATTTGTTTTCCATACCACTCTAATACACTTAAATCTTCCCTTGGGCTAAAAATAGGTGTGATTCCTTTATCTGCTTTACCAACAGGAGTTGGCGTATGTTTATCATTTTCTGGACGAATTTCTTTCATTTCTGGATTTTCAGAAAGTCGCGTCCAATACTTCAAATAATCAGCAGCTATTTTAGGGTCTCTAACGATATGACCAACATTTGATTGTCCAAAAATCCCTCCTTTGGTAAAATTGGTAGAACCCATCCAAACTTCTTTTGGTTCACCTTTGTATAACAACACAATATACTTGTTATGCTTTATAGAAGAATTTGCTGACCTCGGAATCATTAACTTTTCAATTCCTGGAACTTTAGCCGTGGCATTGTCTGTACTTTCCCATGGTCCCCTTTTTGAACGATCATACACAATTTTCACATCAGCTCCAGTTTCAGAAGCATCATATAAAGCTTGAATAACAGGAACATGATCAAACTCATAAGCGGCTACTCTTAAAGAATAATCTTCTCCCTTTGCTTCGCCAATAAATGCAATCATAGCTTCTTCTAAGCCTCTTGACAACCATTTGTAAGCTTCATTATTAGGGATTTTATCTGGACTTTTATTATCAAATTTTCTTGCATAGGCTTGTCCAACCGTTCCTCTATTAAAAAAGACCCCATGTGTTCCAGAATTTGGATCTTCTGTTGTGATTTTTATAGTAATTACATCTCCGTTTCTCTTGTTTATTGGTGTTCCATAAACAGGAGTTGCAGAATATTCATAATCAGTATTTGGTTCTGCTGTATAATCTCCCCAAAGAAATGCCTGAATTATATTTACATCATCTTCTTTCCCTTCCTTTTCAAACTCTTTAAATCCTTTTAGGATGATTTCTTTCCCAGTAGAAACATCTTTACGCTTCAGAGTAAAACCTAATAATTCTTTTCTAGCGGTAACATCCACATCTAAACAAAGGAGCACAACATGTGTTCCTGCAATTACATGTAATGAAACTCCATTAGTATTATTTCTTAATCGCATAAGTTTTATTTTTTAATGGTTTATTTTTTTGTTATTGGTAAACATATAGAATAGATTATGCATATGAAATACGTATAAACACCTGTTTTTAGTTTCAAAACAGAAATACATTTATGGATGTTTTCAATATGTATAAGGCCTTATCTATTTCAATAATACCGTTGATACTCAATCCAAATAGGTTGGGAATTCAATATTAAAATTGGCTTTATAATTAATTAAGTTTTATATATTCAAACTGTAATTTTATTTTGCTTCCAGAAACCGAAGCATATAGCTTGTCTTTATTTTTCCAATATTTTATTTTATTGGGAGAGTCAAGCTTTTTGTTAGGGAAATTGAGCGCTTTGTTTTCGCAAATAAACTCTTGGGTATTAAAACTTGTCATTTTAAATTTAGATGGTATAAGCTCACCTTGTAATTGAATTTCAAAATCCCAATTATTATTCAATTTTACAAGCCTAAATTTTTCTTGGCTTATGGTATCTCCTTTTTGGATTGTAAAACTTAATCCGACATATTCAGTTTTGCTTTTTTTATTCCAATTTTCAAATGTTTCTTTTCCCTCTTCCTGATTACTCATTTTCCATTCACCCAATAACCAATCAAAATCATCAATTATTTCAGTTGATTTAACGGAGTCGTTACTTGTTATTGATTTTTCAGTTTGATTACATGAGATAAATAAAACTCCAAGAATTAAAATAAATGCCTTTTTCATATTTATTGTTTTTTACTTAAGTTATTGGTCACAAAACACCAATTAACAAGTTCAAATGTAGAATTTAAACCAAAAAAGTACAGTTAGCAAGGTGGAAACTTATACATGAATATTATTGGTAAGTTTATTGAAAACATGGGTAACATCTATAAAAACCTCTTAATCAGAACACTACAATACTGTAACCTATTGAGAAAAATATTTCCGAGTTATTAAACATTTTTTTTATAAACAAGACCTCCAAATGGACCTTTTAACTTGGAGAACCATTTTGTTTTTCCATAATTACCAAACCTTATACATCCATGTTAATACGTAACCATATATATAGCATATAATCTAGCTTAACAAAGTATTTCCTGTGCAAACGGAATCTTTAAATGATCAGTAAGCTATTGTTTTTTGATATGATTTTTCAAAAAAAAACGTATATAACAATCTAATATATGGTGATTTATTATAAGTGGAAATACTAAAAAATGTTAAATATCTAACCTTAGTTCATAGTTACTCCATAGTAAAGCCATGGATAGTTCACCTCAATGCACCTATACCAAATATGATTAGAAATTGCTGTAAACTAAAATTATAATATTTTATCTTTATGCAAAAGCAGAAAATTAAAGCATAGCGGTAGTTATGGTTTAAGTATATATTGAAGTAAAAGGAAAATAGGGCGTTTTATTACAGTCATTTTTAGTTATAATTGGTATTTAGTTCACCAAACCATTTCATACACATTATACTCCCCTCCTTTTCTCGGGTCGTATAAAAAGTATTCCTTTAACATTTTAAAGAGTGTTTAAGGTCAAAAGCTTTTCATTAAAAATGAAGAAGTAAACTTTGCTTTTACAAAACAAAGTTACATAACGCAGAACATTATAGTTCAAATACTATTATGAGTAAATTGGCGAATAGCTTGCTATTTTACATAATTGCAGATATAATAACGCCGTAGGTGTTTTATATCGTCAGCAATTATATAAAAGCCAATTTACGACCTATACATTTTTTCACATTGGAAATCTATAATTCTCTATTATGTGAAATATCCCACAATGCTATAGTTGGTTAAAAACCTGTAGTACTTGGGTATTTACATTAACAAAAAAATAAGAATGTTTTCGTGTAATTGTCGCAACAGTATAAAATTTCCCTACCGCATTATCATGGCTTTAAAATTTCTATACACTTGCTACTTTAATAGCCTTTAACAGTTTCCTCATTATCTTTTGTCTTGAAACAAAAGAAACAAAAATTCAAGGCTTCATATACTTTTGGAAACAATTAACGGCTCATTTCACTATATTTTAGAAAACCTTTGAACTTACTTAGTTCATTTCTAGCTTAAATTAAAAAGCGAGAACTCAATAATATTCGGTTCTCGCTCTCTAAAAGATGGTCGATCCACTCTCCTATTATTTAGTCCAAAATTTTATGAGGCCGTTTTTTAATTTGGCTTTTATAAAACGACAAAACTAAAACAAAAAGCTCTTAGTTTGTGTTGACACGAAAATCTTCGGATTTTTTGCCCGCAATATTCATAACGAAACATTATAGATAATTTTAAGTAACAATTTTTCATTTTATACGTCTTCATAAAATAGAGCCATATTAGATTTAAAATATGTATTTAAATCTATCTTTTTATAAACTAAAATAATTATTACTTATGAATAAAATTAAAGAAAGGGTCTTACCTCAAATTTTCATCATTTATACAAGATATTTAATTGGTGGAGCATTTGTTTTTGCAAGTCTAATAAAAATAAAAGGTACCCGATTCACATCTGAAAGCGGTGAATTGAACCCTATAAATAGTGCTTGGCATTTTTTTGAAACGATGTACCAGTCAGGATTATATTGGAAATTCATTGGAATAGGTCAATTAATAGCAGGACTTTTGTTAATGACTCAAAGGTTTTCTAAACTTGGCGCGTTAATTAATTTTCCAATTATTTTAAACATTTTCATAATAACTTTGTCATATTCTTTTGGTTATACTCCAGTTATTACGGGGCTTATGCTATTGGCTAATCTATTGCTTATTATTTGGGAGTGGGATGAAATTAAAATATTATTTAATTTGACTCCACACGTTGATAAAAATATAAGATTAGAGAAAGATTATTTTTGGCAAATCATCGGATTAATTTTATTTACTTTCACATTTACTTACAGATTATTGGTTAATAAATATAAAATTGGATTTTGGATTATTTCATGTCTTTTAATTGGAATTATTGGATTAATAATTGGATTATATAGAGAGAGAAAAAAAAGGAAAAACGAACTACAATAACATCAATAAACAAAACGTGTTTTGGTGTATGGTTACATTATTGCTTAATCTATTAACTTGGCTTTTATAAAACGAGTAAACATACTATTTAAGTAACCCATAAAGGATGATTTTTAATGAGTAATTTTATGGATATTTGCGGTATAATAATACTGTCCTTCTACTTTTAAAATATTTAAATACAGGTAGAACGTTTTTTTAATTTAATTTATTTGCAATTAATTAGCATCATACAAAAAGTCATATACATAATTCCATTTGTATTATATGCAGCTACCGCTTATTCACAGAAACCTGTTTTTAAACATTATACTACAGAAGATGGTTTACCTCATGATATTACGTATCAAATCATTCAAGACAAACAAGGGGTTATATGGATTGGTACCGATGATGGCCTTACTAAATTTAATGGAATAAAATTTACAAATTATTCATATGAAAATGGACTACAATCTAACTATGTAATAGATATTATAGAGAAATCTAATAATGCCTTTTTGATCGCTACTTGGGGATCTGGTATACACTCCCTTAAAAATGATAGTATCACCAAATTGCCTATTAAGCATGATGAAATCAGTAAAATTAAAAAATTATATGCTCTAAATGATTCTATTATTTATAGCTCAAGTAATAGTGCTTATTTTTCATATAACTTGAATCTTAATGAAAAAAAACAATATCATATTGGCGAAAATGAGCTGACTCAAAACCCAATTATTTACAACAGAAAACCTGCTGATAATGAGATAATTTACGGCTTTAGTGAAAGTTTTATACAGGATACACTTTATTTATTTTCAAACGAAGCAAGTAATCCGAGTTTTAAATCATTAAAAGGGCTTTATTTTTTCACAAATAATAAATTAAGTAAATTAAATTACCCTAATCTAAACGATATAGAGGTTCATTCTGTAACTAAAAAGAATGATTCTTTATTTGCATCTTCATTTAATACTGTATTTGTTTATAAAAAAGATAAATTAATTTATGAACGATTTTTAGGACTGAAAAGGGGAAAAATAATTAGTTCACAAATTGATAATAATAATTTATATTTTATTTTTCTTAATAAATTAAAAGGAACACGGGAGCTTTATAGATATGATTTGGATAATAATATATTGAATAATATTTCATCTAAATTAGGAATTAATAGTATGGTTTCTGATTTTTTGTTTGATCGTGATACTAATTTATGGATTACAACATATGGTAAAGGTGTATATTATTTACCAAATTTTTCAAATTCATTTTTTGATAAAGATTTTTTCTCTAATCCCGATTTAAAAGATATCACCAGTATTAATGGACATATACTTACTATTGCTCCTAACACCCTATATCAAGTTGAAAATGACTCTTTAAAAAATAAAAAAAGCTTTTCTTTTCATATTGAGGATTTTGAAGTAGAAAAAAAAAGAAATAAAATTCATTTAATTTCATATCAAAAAAATAATTTCAATACTACCTTTTTAAAGTATTCAGTAGCTAGTAGGGACAGTAAATCATATTTATTTCACTCTGATTCTACTGATATAAGAATTCAATATAATACAATATCAGTTTTTAAAAATGATACGCTATATAATACAGAAATTGTTCATAAAAGAGATGCTGCAATAAAAAAAGCAATATTATATAATGATAAGATTTATGTTATTTACAATAATTTAGGTGTTTATGTTTTTGATTGTAATACTGGAGAAAAAATATCTCTATTAGATAAAGCCAATGGTTTTTTCACCAATCAATTTAACGATATCATTATTAAAAATAACATCATATGGTTGGCAAGTAATATGGGAGTTATAAAAATAACTAAAAATGAGAAAATAAGATACACTACCAAAAATGGTCTTATAAGCAATCATATAAATGATTTACTGATAGATTCTCATGGCATTTTATGGGCAGCTACTCAAAAAGGGTTAAATGTATGCATTAATACTAATTTCTATACAATTGATAAAAATTTAGGGCAGCAATCCTCTTTTATCACAAAAGTTATTGAGCATAATAATTATATTTATGCTACAGGTAACAATGGGCTTTTTAAATTAAATAATCTGCATCCGTTTACCCCTAAATTAAATACTGAATTAATTATAAAACAACAAGAACATCAATTTTCATTAAATGCTATTAATTATATTAACCCAAACTCTTTAATAATCGCCTATCAATTAGATCAAAACCCTTGGATTGAAACAACTAATGAGTTACTTGTTTTTGAAACAATTAAACAAGGTAAACATACCATAAAATTTAAATGTAAAGATGGTTTAAGTAATTGGTCCTACACAAAATCATATTATTTTAAAATTGTATTGCCTTGGCATAAACAAGTCTGGTTTTATATTCTAATAACGGTTCTCCTTTTAGGAAGTGTAGTTGTCTTTACCTATTATTTACTTCAAAAAAGTATATCAAAAAATAAAACCTTAAAAAACACGATTTCCGAACGAGAAAAGTTACGTAATGAATTAAATCAAGTGCGAGCAAACGTGGCTCAAGATTTTCATGATGAGTTAGGGAATAAATTGGCTAGTATTTCAGTTTTATCAAATTTACTTTCTCAAAAAACAAATTTGGACACACAGCTACATAAAAAAGTATTACAGATAAACAAAGATGCAAAGGCTTTGTATTCGGGGATGCGTGATTTTGTTTGGGCTATTGACCATAAAAGCGATACCTTAATCGAACTCATCTTTTATCTTAATAATTTTGGAGAGGAACTATTTGAAAATACGAACATTATATTTATTACAGATAACAATTGTAATACAGAAGAAAATATAATACTTCCATATTATTGGAGTAAACAATTAGTATTTGTTTTTAAAGAAGCCATGACTAATTGTTTGAAACACAGTAAAGCTACTGAATCTAAACTTATATTTAGATTAGAAGATAATCGTTTGAATATTTATTTTATAGACAATGGAATTGGTTATACTGACGATAAGTTACTTCGTAAAAACGGACTCTTGAATATGCAAAAAAGGGTAGAGAAAATAAATGGAGAACTTCAGATTGTTTCTAACCAAGGTGTGCTAATTCAATTTATTGGAGCTTTTAAAAAATAGTGCAATAATCACCCTAAAAGGGTGATTATTGCACATAGTCTGTGTTGTAGTTTTGCATAAAAACTAATAAAATGAAAAAAATAGTACTCTGCTTTATTATTGCATTTACAACATTAATTACAAATGCGCAAAACACTTATGTTCCGGACGATAATTTTGAACAAGCCTTAATAGATTTGGGTTTTGACACAGGAGTTTTAGATAACTATGTTCTTACAGCTAATATCAACACTATAACAAGTTTAAACGTAGCAGCTAAAGGGATTAGTGATTTAACAGGAATAGAAGACTTTATTGGATTAACGAATCTTACAATATATAATAACCAATTAACAAGTTTAAACATAAGTAATAATACATCGTTAACATATCTTTTTGTTTATGGTAACCAATTAACTACAATTGATGTTACAGCAAATCCTGGCTTAACTTATTTGAATGTAGGAAATAACCAATTAACTAGTATAGATATAACTAATAACACACTTGTGTCTACATTACATATACCATCTAACCAAATAACGAGTTTGGATTTGGGTATGCATACAGCATTGACATATTTGGATGTTTCAAATAACCAATTAACCTCATTAAATATTAAAAATAATAACAATACAATTATAACAACTTTTAAAACTACCGCTAATCCGAATTTAGTTTGTGTAGAAGTAGACGATGCTACTTGGAGTAATGCAAATTGGACCAATATAGGTGCAATTACTAGTTTTAATGAGGACTGTGCGTCAATTCCTTTAACTTATGTGCCAGATGATAACTTTGAACAAGCACTAATAGTTTTAGGCTTCGATAATGTTTTAGACGATTACATATCTACAGAAAATATTAATTCTATAACAAGTTTAAACGTTGCTGCTAAAGGGATTAGTGATTTAACAGGGATAGAAGATTTTACTGGGTTAACAGATCTTACAATATATAATAATCAATTAACAAGTTTAAACATAAGTAATAATACATCGTTAACCTATCTTTTTGCTTATGGCAATCAATTAACTACAATTGATGTTACAGCAAATCCTGGCTTAACTTATTTGAATGTAGGAAATAACCAATTAACAAGTTTAGATATAACAAATAACACACTTGTGTCTACATTACATATCCCATTTAACCAAATAACGAGTTTGGATTTAAGTATGCATACAGCATTGACCTATTTGGATGTTCAATATAACCAATTAACCTCATTAAATATTAAAAACAATAACAATACAATAATAACGACCTTTAATACTACGAGTAATCCGAATTTAGTTTGTGTAGAACTAGACGATGCTACTTGGAGTAATGCAAATTGGACTAATATAGACCCTACTCTTAATTTTAGTGAAGATTGCGAGTCTTTTTTAGGAGTTGATGATGCCAAAAATATTTTAAAACTTAAGCTATATCCAAATCCTAGTTATGGGATTATAAATATTTCAACAGAAAGAGTTATTGATGAAATTTTTATTTATGATCCTAAAGGGAGAAAAGTTAAAGAAATATACCCTAATAATAAAACAATTCAAATTACGACATCAACGTTGCAAAAGGGTATATATTTCATACATTTAAAGTCTGAAAATAAGGTGGCTACACAACAGCTGATAATAAACTAGTTTAATAGAATAAGATGTCATTAAGGGTTCTCATTATTGAAGATCATGAAGTACTTTTGCATTCATTTGCAGAAATATTAAATAGTAATTCTGGACTTACCGTTGTAGGTACATATACTAATTGTGAAGATGCGATACAACACTTTAAGCATGATAACCCTGATATTTTATTAATAGATATCCAGCTTCCTGGAATGAATGGTATAGAAGGCATTAAAGTTTTTAAAAAATTAAAGCAGAACCTCCATCCAATAATTATTTCAGTACATGAAGGATCAAAATATATATTTGAAGCTTTATGTGCAGGTGCTGTAGGATATTTAACTAAAAACATAGAGCCAGAAGAATTAATAAGAGCAATTTTACAAGCTAATAATGGGGGTGCACCAATGAGTAGTATAATTGCACGAAAAGTTGTAGAATCTTTTCAATTCCCTAAAGAAAAAGAACTTACAGAGAGGGAAAATGATGTTTTAAAATTACTATCTCAGGGGAAGAGTTATGGCGCAATTGCAAAAGAATTATATTTATCCATAAACACAATAAAGACACATACCAGAAATATTTACGAAAAGCTACATGTGAATAGTAAAAAGGAAATAATTCAAAAATATGGTAAAGGTTAATTATGTTATTTCAATAAGCTAATAAAAAAAAATATACTTAATTACAATCAAAATAATTCTTCTAGAAATATTGGAGTCAAGCATGTCCAATCCACACACATTACACTTCCCTCCTACGTCGTCGTATAAAAAGTGTTCCATTACAATCATAAAAAGAAGTTTTTACTACTATTTTTTTGAAGAAAATTATGAAGAAGTAAACTTTGTTTTTACAAAGCAAAGTTTCATAACGCGGAACATTATAGTTCAAATGTAGCTAATTAGTGCATAGCATATTTCAGCTCTATTTTACAAATTTAAGTTATATATATATATTGATTTAATAATACAATCTAAAATCAAGTAATTTACAGACATTATAATGTCTTTGATGCAACTCCTCTACAATATCTAACATATTCTCATCTTCTTTAAATAAGTTAAAAAATGCTTTATCAAGATTTGAGCTAGTTATTCCATTAAATTCATTGCCGTAACCAGAAACACCTATTGCGCCAGTGATATCCAAAAAACATCGTGCTTCTTCTTCGTCTAAATCTAGAACTTTTGCATTTGAAAAATGTAAAATCTTTCCTTCTAATCTTCCTTCAAATATTTCTGCAATTTCTTGTAAACTATAGTAGTAGTCATTTAAACAAATACTATTTGCTTCACCAGCTATAACCAAGTAGATTATCTCATAGTCTTTAAAGTAAAGATCATCCGAGACCAATGCACTTAAGCTGGCTTCTAGACCTTCAATAGTATCGCATGCTTTATAAATACTGGATATTCCATATTGCATAGTCAATTGTTCTAGATTTTTTTGTGCTTCGGTAACCTTGTCCGTTTCTATATTATGAACCGCTTCTAAACAGTAAATGAAATAATCTGCATCTATAAATTGTTCTTGGGGTAATTGCTGTCTTTTCTTTAACAAATTTCAGATTTTATGAAAGGTATATAAAGTACAAAATTAATGTAACTTTTTATTTTTTTTGAGATTTCATATAAAATACATGAAAAATATCCACATAGTATTTAATTTATTAACCAAGGATATATTTACCCATTCTATACACATTACTACTTCGTTTCTATCGTCGTTTCGAGCAAAGCGTATTCCACAACATTTTTAAAAGAAACATTTGAGAAGAAAAAAATCAAAGAAGATTAGATAGTAACAAAGCTTTTTACCAAAGCAAAGTGACATAACGCAGAACATAGCTATTCTTTTATCCGTTAATTGGTCTTACTGTTATAAACAGTAAAAAAAAATAGATTTAAAGTGCCCCTATTGTTGTATTTAGATTCCCTGAAGTGTTTTGAAAGAAAAGGTGCAAAAAAACTTGAGTTTTTGCACCTTAAGTAAAACCAGTTTTATTAAATATTTCTTATTCAGTAGGCGGAACTAGAATACATGCTGGATGTGTTTTTGTAATAGATTCTAGTCCATAATTATGTTTCAGCATTTTTTCGGAAGATCGAAGTGAACCATTTACCCATCCTTGCATATCAGACCAAGTTTCATTACATGTGAAAATATCTTCATCATGAAGTGGTTTTGTCATTCGGGAAATAACTTCTCTATCATTGGTGTTAAGTGCCCATTGATGATAGGCATGTGGAAAATCGTTTTCTCCATCCCATGAACGATAACTCGTTAATACAGGTTCAGGTACATAATGTGTACTAAACAAGCTTTTAATTTGTTTTAAGGCTTCTTCTACTACTTTTTCTGAAGCAGGAAATAAGGTTTGTGGTTTTTTAGAATGCTCTTTTTGCAAAGGGCTCTCAAATTTTGCCCCTACATTTTGTAGACCTTGCCAAAAAACAGTATTGGTAAAATCACAGTAAATGGTAAGTGCTGCTGGTTTTCCTTTATCTGGAGCTCCAGGTTCTGTTTGTACTGTGTAAAAAGGATAAATAGAATTTATAGGTAAATCAGCAAATGAAGGACCTGCTAATACTAAAGGTTGTCCTGTAGAACCGTCTGCCCACCAAGGTCTGTCAAAATAAAGATTGATTTTCAGTAAACTCATAGGTTGAATAGAATTAATATCCTTCCAAAATGTTCTTGAATTTTTATTGAGATTTAGCACTGGAGATGCAGCAAATAACAAAGACATAGCTTTACTTGGAATTGCTAAAACAATTTGTTTAGCATCCATTATTGCCGTTTTAGTGTTTTGTTCAAAAACGTAAGCAGAATTTCCTTTTTCGGCTATACTTAAATTAACTTTATAATCCCCTTTTTTACCATTAACGGTATTTACATTGATTCCTGTATGAATTATCCCTCCTAATTGGGTTACTTTATCTTCTAATTTACGTATCAAAGAACTGAATCCTCGCTTTAATGTAAAGTATTGTGGATTTGCAGGGAAGTCTTCCAAAATTTGCCAAGCTTCACCGGCATTTGGTAACCCTTGAAAAGGACCACGAAAACCGAGTACTTCGCTTAACATGGTAAGACATTCTTCCGAATACCCCATGCTTCTTATTAATCCACCTAGCTGCCATTTGTAAAGTTCAATACCATCCCAATTAAAATCAAGTCGGAATTTTTGCCAAAATTCAGGAGTAGGTTTTTTGGGTGCATCTTCTACACCATTTACATTAAGAATACGTTGATAAATTACACCTAAAATAGCTCCAGGACTTTGATTTTGTTCCGCAGGTTCAAGGTCATATAACTCACCCCAGATAGCATTATTGTTTTCTTTGGATTCAGCTTCAGTAAAGCTATGACCTCTAAAAAAATATCTATTAGTTGTCATTGGAAAATAGACAGCGTCGTTACATAACTCAAGTACTGTAAAAAGTGACATAAGTTCAGCCATTGAATCTTCAAAACGCATTCCTCCCTCTTCTTCTTTAACAATAGATTTTTTATTATCATAAGGATCTTTAATAGCAACCAAATCGGAATCGAGCCTACCACCTGTACGGTTTAAACGATCGAGAATAACAACCTTTCTTTTATTATCTTGTTCTAGAAGTCTATAGGCCGTATATAAGCCTGAAACACCTGCACCTACAATTAACACGTCTGTGTTTCCTGTAAGTTTTGAATCTGTTTTCATAAGTAGTATTGTTTAATGTGTTTGTGATTTTTTTAATTGAGGTGTAACCTTCAGACCTGCCTTTCTTTGTTTTTACTCAACTAGTTTATTATAGGCTCAACAACAAGTTATTTACTTGTTGTTGAGCCAGTCGCCTAAGCGAATTTAATAGTATGTAACTTTTTCCCTAAGATTAAGCACGACGTTTGTGTCCCATTGGACAAGCTAATGCAGTAGGTCCTTCTCTAACTTCTTCAGGAGCCTCTGTTGGTAGTTTTATTGATGGCAAACGTCTGTTTACAGGAATGTCTTTCTCACGGCGTAGTGTGTTCACTTGGATGTGAGGCCACTTCGTTGTTCCACCAGTTGAGCCAAACTGGAATTCAAAGTCTACGATTTGCTCATACTGAATCTGTTCAATAATACCACCGAACTCCTCATCATGAATTTCTTCCAACCACATACGAAAACGCATTCGAGTTACTTTACAGTAACGATCCACCATTACATTGTTAATAGTAGCTCCTTGAAGACCAGTATCATGAAATGAATCCAACTCGATTAGGTCATATTTTTTAAAAATCAAACCTTCGTTGGCTTGCGATAACTTTAAGTTAGGCTGTACTGTATATGGAAACTTTGCACCAAACTGGTCGTAGTTAAAGATTTTCTCAAAGTAAGCACGTCCACTGTTCACACCAGTATTACCAATACCTCCATCTGGATTTTGATCTTCACGAGGGAGTTTTGTCCAATCTGGTTTCTTAAGTGATCCTGGGATTAAGTCTGTCTTGGGATCAATTCCCATAGTTGGAGATACAGCCAAATATTGTTGTTCCCATAGGTCTGCAATATGCGGAGCTTTACCTTTTTGGGTATCTGTAATATTCCCTGTTAAATGAATAGTTGTTCCATGAGGAATTACACCAGAACGAGAAATTTGATAAGGTGGTACAAACTGAGGACCAAGTTCACCAGGCCCTAATACAGGTTCAGCACCATCCTCTTTCACAGATTCTTCATCCGATGCATGACTGAACATATTCGAAGGATTTTGATACTTGCTTTTTTCGCTCCAAGGCATTTGGTGATCGCCCAGCCATAGGTACATTCCATCTTCAAAATGTTGAAGTTCATTATTGTTGTCTATAATGGAAGTTTCGTACTTAACGGCTGCATTGAACTGCTCATTAGAGCCAGCTCGGTTACGGACAGGTGCATTTACTTGCGTAAACTTTAGTTGTTCTCTGTACTCCTGAGATTTGAAATGGAAGACACCAAAGATGGTCTCCGAAGTTGTTCCAGGTGAAGGCATAGGTGTGGTATGTAGCCCAGTTGGACCTTCTTTCCAGTTTACCCAAGTACCATGTAGTTTTGACAAAATACCGTGCTGTGAACCATTATTCGCCCCTTTAGGCAGCCCTTCTTTCCATTCTTTATAGGGTTTAACTGATGATTGTTGTGGTTTTTTCATAATAACTTATTTTATAATATTAATAATTTTCTAGTTTTATTTATTTTGGACAAATAAATGGGTACTCTTTGTCATCGATTAACTTTTCTATATTAAAAAAATCATTTAAAACCGATTCTGCGGTACAGAATGCTCCTTCTACCCATGCTTGATCGTTAGAATATGTTGATCCAACAATAAAAAGATTACTGTCTTTACCTTTTACTAATGATGATGGCTTACGTATTTTCTGCTGTACATCTCCAATATTATAATGAGAATAATATGCATGGTATCCTGCATTAAATGGTGGTAAAGACCAATCCATATATTTGGTTTCTAAAGGCTCTGGAATTGATTCATAACCTGCTTGAGAGCCAAAATGTAAACTTGCCAATTGCTGACGTAACATTTTTACCATTATTGCAGGTGCCTTACGTGGTCCGTCCAATGGTTGATAATCTTTAGATTCCGCTATTTCTCGCTTTTTATTTGGTCCAAGTTCTAAGGCTTTCCAGAAAGTTGTGTAGCGTATATCGTCATAACTCGCTAGAATTCCGTATACTTTTTTTCCTTTTTTATTACGCGCATTGTCCCCAAAATAAACTACTTGTCTAATTGGCATATCTGTTGCGCTTGGCCCAATAGTATCTAAATGTGCTATTTCTGAAATTTGTTGTGTTTCTTCATATCTAAAATTTGCCTCAACAATAGATTCTGCAGTACTTAAAAAATCGGCTTCTGAGGTATACGTTGTATCTATAATTGTGGTTACCGAATTATCGTATGCATGACCTAGTGCTTCTGCAGCCAACTTTGCTTGTGCAGCTTCTGAAGCAGCTTTTTCTATTGCTTTTATGTATTTGGCAGGAAATTTATCTTTCTTAAGCTTTTTAATTCCATCTTGCGTTAAAAAATAACTATTCAACTTAGCAGGATATTTTGCTGGCGAAGGAATATCGTCTCTCCACCAAGGTGAATCAAAGAACATCCCAATTTTATAAGAAGGCTGCATTAAAACAGATTCTAAATACAATTGCACTTTATCTTCATTTAAGACATCAAAATCTCCTCGATTTTTATTAGCATAACGAGTTGCTTGTGCTACTAAATCAATTGCATACCTTCCCATTGCTAAAAATGCTGCGTCACAAGTTTTTGCATCCAATTCCTTATTAGGTTCGTTTTTGCTCGCAGTTGTATAATGAATTACATTCTTATTTTCTAAAATAGAACGCAACCTCGTGTTTGAATGGTATTCAAAACGGATACCTTTCTTTTTTGCAAGTTTAACAATCTCTTGAAAAAGGGTAGAAAAAATACCAGAATAACCAATTGTTAATGTTTTATAAAGCGTTCCTGGTGTAAACTCGTTATTTACTTCAAATGATTGAGCAGAGTTACTATTTACTACATTTGAAGAATAACCGTTACCATCTGCTAAATAACTAAAACCTTCCTGTCCTAAAACATCATAGGCTAAATTCCAATAACCGATATCTTTTAATTTTTGTCCTTTCTTAAAAATAGATTCATATCCTAAATCTTTAGTAATTATTCCTTCTTCGTAAAATTTGCACCATTCATTTCTTGTAGGTGGTAATGCATCTTCAGAAACATCTATCCCTACTCCTTCAATCTTTGTAAAACCGTCATCTGGCCCTGAATCTGCACCATAATTATTTACATTATATGGAGCAGGGTTTTTAGAATCAATTTCGGATGTATACATACTTTTTGCTCTTAATGATAAAAGTGGATCACTAGCTTCATTAAAAGGTACAGAATACTTTTCTAATCCAATTTCACTAATAGTTTTGGTTACTAATCGATGACCAGGATTGTTACCGTCATTAGGATTTGGATTGTTCTTTGTTTTTTCATAATCCCATGCAGAATAACGCATTCCACCTAATTCCAAATAAGAGGCTTTAGGATTGTCTTTAAAATGCCAAGTACAAACTCTTGCACCCGCTTCTCGAGTTCCTTTTTCATTTTCTGAAAATGTATATTTACCCCAATCGTATAATTCAAGAACATCTCCTTTTTCTAAATTTTTCGATTTGTCTTTTGCATGTGCTGGTTTTCCTTGTAATAACCTCCAAGCTGTATATAAACCAGCTGCTCCTGCTCCAAAAATTGAATATGTTTTGTTTTCCATGTTATGATTTTTTTAAATTTATTTACTACAGTTCATTACTTGTGGTGTTAAATTTTTCATTTGACCTGCTAAATCTTTTTCAGGAATAATGACTTCTACTAAAGTTGGTTTGTTACTTTTTGATGTTCGAAGTTTTTCTAATACTTTATTTAATTCGTTTATATTATTTGCTTGATAACCATTTGCTCCGTATGCTTTTGCTAAAGCCATATAATCCCATTTTGGTAAATAATCAAATTCATCAAATTTACCATTCGGACAAAAAGCATCTACATCAACAAAAACTTGTTCTATGGCATATACTTGATTGCTCATTACAAAAATGACACTATTCACATCGTACTTTGCCAAGGTTGAAAGCGATTGACAGATCATCATAAATCCACCATCACCAGCAATTGTCCAGGATTGTTTTTTACTTCCTAATTGTGCTCCTAAAGCCGCTCCAGTTTCATAACCAATACATTGCCAAGCCGCTGAACTGATGTAACTGTTTTTTTTCATACCGTAAATGTTTGTGGCTACATACATTGCAGAACTCACACCAAAAATGAGATTAATGTCATCCCACATTTTGTGATCTTCTATATGTTTTACTGCATGCTGAAAAAAGCGGTTATAGGTAATTTTATCTGGTGTGGCATTATATTTTGGATCTGAAGACGACACCCAAGGTTCTGGATATTTGGGTTGTTTAGGTGCGTTTTCTTTTAACGGATAAGATGTACTGTTTTCAAAACGTTGTAATAAGGCTTCCATAAAGTCTTTCATGGTGACCTCTTCGTATGTAAAATATCCGGCTCTAATTTCTGTTGTTGTTGCCATCACCATATCAGAATACTTATTTTCAATAAACCACAAATAATCATCTGTAATGATGGTCCCTAAAGTTAAAAAGCAATCTGACTCCTTTACATAATTTTTCACATTATCTATAGAGGCAGCATCTGAGTAGGTACCAATAAACTTATCGCCTTTTTCATCTAGTACAGTTTTACCTAGTGAAGTCGTTGTGTATATAAATCCACTTGCATCTATTATTTTTTGAAGTAAATCTGATAAGTCATGTCGTAAAATTTCAACACCAGCAAAAATCATTGGTTTTTTTGCATTGGTTAACTGTTTCCATGCTTGATCTACAGCATTTAGCAATGCATCTTGTTTACTTTTTTTAATTTTAGGCTGTAACTTCTTTTTTGAAGGTCGTTTACAAGGTTCCCCCCAAACCTCACTATAACAAGCTATGTAAACAGGTTTTTTATGTGTAATTGCTGCAATTAATAATTTATCAATTTTTTTTGCTGCACCAACAGATGTAATTAACGTTTCTGAAGCAACTGTAACGTGATTAAATATTTCTTGATCTGCTTTTAAGTTTCCCGTTGAGTGATGGTATAAAACATTATACATATCCCCAATTTTTCGGTCATTAGAACCCGGTGTAGCACTTATAACCACCATTGGGCTAGATTCTACATAAGCGCCTGCTACTGCATTTAAGGCACTAAAAGTACTTACACCATATTGTAATGAAACAGCAGATAAGCCTCTGGTTCTACCATATGCATCTGCTGCATAGGAAGCATCTAACTCATTAGAGGTTCCAATAGTTTCAATGCCTTTAAATTTTTCTAACGCTTGTGTAAAGTTTTTAACATAATCTCCAGGGATTTGAAATAACTCTGTAACATCAAGTTGTTTTAAGCGAGTTAATAAATAATCTGCTACAGTAAATGTATCTTCTTGCATTGATTAAGGTTTTAGGTTGTTATTTTTAATAACAGAATTAGGTGTTATCTGTTAAGAATAATTTTCACTAAAACTAATTTTTTTGCAATGTCTTTTTACGCGTAGAAATACCCGATTTTAAAACCTGAAACAAAACACTGTTAATTTAATTATTAGACTATTAGAAGGTCTAAACATTTATTTCAATACCTATTACTTAAAACATACAATAACACCTAAAAGACTGGTATGTGGTGAAGCTAGGCTTGTAGATGTAGCATTAATTATAAAGCAAAGCATTTCGAACAGATTCAACTTCTCTCCTACGTTGCTTCATAAATAGAGTTTTCCATAAACATTTTAAAGAAACATTTTAGAATAAAAAACAAGAAACTGTAGTAATAATGTATTCACTTTTACCAAAGCAAAGTTAGATAAACGGAATGTTATAGTTCAAATGCTATTATGAGTAAAATGACGTATACAAGTTTTACCTACAAACTTTATACTAGCTATTTCAATTACCAAACAATTACAATATTATACTACATCAACAATTTGAAATCTGTTTTTCCAGTATGTACTGTTTTTCCATCTATCTTCTATAGCATAATGATTGCTTAGTTTTTCAGAGTAAGCTTGAAACGCATTTTCAACAATATAACGATAAGTAGACATGGCGTCATCTTCTTTTGAAAGCTTACTTGCCAATGCATGTCCTGCATAAAACCCTGAAGCCAATGCAGAGGTAATTCCATAAGATGAAATAGGATCATATGAAAAAGCAGCATCCCCTACTGCCATCCAATTATCACCATAAGGAATATCTAATCGGCTAGTTCCACTAGGCATTACTTTTATGTTTTCAAAATCAAGATTAGCTGTTTTTGTAATTCTAGAGATATGTAAACTTGTTTCTAGCTCTTTTTTTATAAAAGAGGCTAATAATTTCTTTTCAGGAAGAAGTTCATATAAGGTAAAAAACATAATAGTTAATTCATTATTATACTGTGGAGCTACATACCACCAACCATTTTCAGTAGCTTCAACACTAATTTGATGTGCTATTGGTTCATGTAAATGAGCTTTAAAACTAATGGAAAATTGTGAATCTATATTTTTCTTTACTACTCCTAATTGTTTGCAAACGGAGGATTTTCTTCCAGTTGCATCCACAATATATGCTGCGTTTAGTTTTGTTGTTTTATTTCCATTCTCTATACTTGCCTCAATACCATTATTTGTATTCAGTACTTTTTTTAGTTTGAATCCTTCTAATAAATTGCCAGAACTATCTTTTAAATATTGACGAAGTTGCTTTTCAAAATGTAATCGATCCAATAAATAACCATGCCCATATATTTCTTTCAAAAACTCTTTTTGCTCTAGTGCATCACTTCCCCAGCAGCTTTTATTTCCATAGTAAACAATATGTCTTGGATTATCAAGTAAATGCATAATCCCCATTTTTTTTAACAATGGCTTTGCATTTGGAGGAATTGCTTCCCCAAATTTTCTTACAGGTTCAATTTCTGCTTCAATAATACAATTAGAAACCCCTCTACTAGTTAATATTAAAGAGGTGGCAATCCCTGAGGGACCGCCACCAATTATGATAACTTGATACTCTTTTTTATCGTTCACCACGTAACATTGTTCTTCTTTTTCTACTCGTTTTTGGAGCATCTTTTTTAATTTCAGCTACTTTTTCAACAGCATGTCTTAAACTTTTTACTAAATATTTGGTGCCAGCTGCATCTATTTTATCTTCAGCATACACCACTTGTGCAAAAGTTGGGTCAGCATCGTCTTCAGAAAAGTTTCGTCCCATTTCAACCCATGATACTTTAGGAAGGTATCCACTTTCGTTTTCAGGTATTGGAGCCTCTTGCTTGGTTATAATACCAAGGTAATTCCATTCTTCAACCATGTTTTCTAGTCTCTTTAAATGGTCAGCTTCTATATCACGTAACCAATCTTGTCTGTAATCAAGGTGCTTTAAACGTTGTGCGGTATTTACATTACCTGCTTGCATTCTTAAATAACCATCTTCACTTAATACTTGATTAGGAACTCTAGCTGCCCAAAAGGATGGTAACGGTAAATAGGTAGAAACTGTATAACCTGACAAACAACTTGCTTCATCTGTTTGCCAAGGAACTCCCATCCATCTTGTTAAAGATCCCGGACCATTAATGGCACAAGGACCATCAGTAGCCATTGCAATTTGAGAGGTTAATAGATCACCAAAATCTAATTGAATAGCCTCTCCTTCAAGAAGTACATTAAGACGATATGGTTCTTTCCACATGTTTCTAACTCGCATAGTCCATGTTAATTCAATTCCTGGATGAAAAGGTCCTCCTAGACAGTCCTCAAGTGGAGCTTGATTTAATGCATTTATCTGTTCAGTTAATGATAGTTTATCAAATGGAGTTTGTTTTAATGGTTCTCCTGTATTAAATTTTCCTTTTGACCATAGACGTAATCGTTTATATTGTGTAACCGTAATGGGTAAATTATCCAAAGCTACATCTTTATAATCCCCAAAGCCATCACCATAAAACGGAGGGACTTTTTCAGGAGTATATTCATCTGATAAAGGATCTCTAAACCATTCGAAAACTTTTTTTCTTGCTGCAGTAGAGCTACTATCAGGATTCTTTAATAGCTCGATAACCTTTGGATCAGTAAAGTCAGAAGGTGAATTTTTACCAAATAACATATAAAAACCTTGATTTACCCATTGGGTATTAGTCATACGTCCTAAAATAGGATAAATATCACGCCAAAACTCTACGCCTTTTTTAGAAGGGTTTGGATAGTCCATTTCATTAATAAACAAATTTTGAACAACATCATTCATTGTTACTACACCGTATAATCCTTGTCCAAAATTCGGAGGCGTAACCGCGACCATTGCTGGTTTTGCTTCAAATTCCTTTCCATTAATTTTAACTGTTGCTCTTACAACACCATCACAAGTGTCATCATGCCATCCATTATTGTTTGCAAAGGTTGTTATGGGCATATTATCAGTTGATTCTGCCCCTCCACTACCTGAGAAAAACAATAATCTACCTTCAGAATCAGTTTGTAAATGTCCTAAGTTTACATTTTTCCCATAAAACTTACCGTCATCAAAACTGTAATCATCATTGTATGTATACGTTTCTATTAATTGGCAATGTTCATCACGTTTATCTGTAGAAACGATGTCAGGTGTATTAATATTGATTCCTGAAATACTTATTGGGCTAGGTTTAATTGCTAATTGCTCTCTATAACCACCAGCAACGTTATTATTTCTGCGAATGGATGGAATACTATATTTATTTCCTAAATCTAAGGCTGTATTAAACTCATACCAAGCTGCTTTTAGGTTGGCAACTTCTACCCTCCATTCAATTGGATTTTCCTTATTATGTGTCAACTCTTTAACCACATCTCCTTTACTATTGAATCCATAGATTCTAAAGCGCGTAACTTCTTTTTTAATTCTACCTTTAGCATCTTTGTATCCTCCTTTTGGTACTTCTGATACTCCAGGTAAATCTGATGCCAAAAAATGTTCTGGCGAATTTCCTATACGTGCAATTCCTATTGGCGGATATATAGCTACGTAACTTATTTCGTTTGTTTTCATGGTTGGTTTTATTTTAGTCAAAATTGAGTAATTAAATTTGTTTTTTACAACGTATTTATACTCGTTTAATGAGTGTGCATTAATGGCTATTAAAGAATTGTTTTTCGAGTTCTTAATAATAAATTGGAGTCCTCACTACACTCTATTTTTATATCCATTAGTTGTTTATAGCTCGTTGAAAAATAAGTAGATGCTGGTATAGAGGCATCTTTAAAGCTAATAAAAGCACCACTAGTATGTGGAATAATATAATCTCGGCTATCTTCCATCCAGTCCTCTGCTCTATTAACAAAAGGCCTATTTATAATCATTTCTTTAGATCGCTGTTCGTCTGTAAGACAGTATTTATCATCTCTATCTAAAAATTGATCCCACCAAGTTTGGTATTGAATTGTAAATGGCCTGTCCTTATATGGAAAAGCACTACCGATTAAATCTTTATTCTTACTATAATTATCATAATAATTTCCTGAAATGGCTCCTAAAGTAAGGTAAGTGTGTACACCATGACGCATGTCAGCATCTAATTCATTAGGTATTTTAGACGATTGTAGTGAGCAAATTAGCGCTTTTCTACTTGTATCATCCCAACGAATTGTATCAGTTTCATTATTAGAGTTAGCTAAACGAGAAGTAATTTTATGAGGCGCTGGTCCATCTTGATCAAGCTTTATTTTGTTAACACTTTTCCTGTCCCAAGATTCAAAATGCCAAGCATATTTATCGCTATGATTTCTTGACACATTGTTGGCATCCTTAACTCTATCTTGTTTAAATGATAATCCCTTTAAAACTTCCTCTCCTAGCACTTTCTTAATGAATTTTTTTAATTCAGTTTCGGTACCTCCATAATAGCCATTCATTTGACATTTAAGATATGCATTTGGATTAGGTAAATAGTTATTGCTTAACTGAGCTGTTTCTATTTTTAAATTGGTACCTATTAAATCAGGATAAGTATCAGGCTTAATTGCATTTTCCCATAATTCCAATACTTCAATCGCGGGTTTTTCAATAGGATCAAATGCTACTTTTTCACCACCTATTTTAATTGTAAATTGCTGATTAAATTTAATATTAAAACTAAACGAGATTTCAGGTAATTCAAAAGTTTTAAAAACAAGTTCTGTAACAATACCATAACTCATTCCTCCTCCTCCTCTTAGCGCCCAAAGTAAACGCCCTTTTTTAGAATTAGGAGTATCTAAATAAGAGAGTGTTTCTATATCACCATTACCCAAAACTATGGTAGCTCCTATTAAGTTTTCACAAGCCATACCGTGTAATCTTGTCCAAGGTCCCCATCCGCCTCCCATGGTAAAACCTGCAATAGCTACAGTTTCACAAGTTCCATGAGGAATACCAACGTTCTCTTTATCAAGTTCCGGTTTAATGTTTATAAAACGTGCCCCAGGCCCAACAAGTAGTTTTTTAAAAACTTCCTGAGTTGGTTTATAGACTTCTCCTTTTACTATTTCAATACTACTCAATTTAGAAAAGTCAAGTAAAACGGTATTTGTACCAGAGCATTCCCCTTCATGATCATGTCCGCCAGATCGAAGACGAAGTTTTATTTCAGTTGGATGTTCATTAGCAAATAGTACTATTTCACTAACTTGATTTGTATTTTCTACAAATACAATAATTGAAGGTCGAAATTCAAATTTTCTGTTAAAGACTAATCTTTCTTTCTCGTATTTTTCTGAATTAGTACAATCCGTTAGAATTTCAGGATTACCTAGTTCTGCTAATTTGTTTTTTAATTCATCTATTAAGGAATTACAGTTTTTCATGGTTGCTAGTTTTAAAATTATGACATATTCTCTATTAAATGTATAGCGAATATTTTTACATATATATCAGTAAAACTAAAAGAAGTACATGATAATACAGCATAGAATAGTTAAAACTAATTAAGAAATGTTGTTGATAAAAAACGCATAATAGTTAGTGAAAATGGGTAACGAATTTTACTGGTTAAAAAAGAAAAGCAACTCCTTAAAAAGAAGTCGCTTTCAACACACAGGTTTTATATTGTATCAGTATTAACCAAACTATTCCACACACATTACACTTCCTGGGTCGTATAAAAAGTATTTCATTAACATATTGAAGTGTATTTACTATAAAAAAACTAACTTTAAAAAGATAATAAATGTGTAATTTCTAAAGCTTAAGTATTTTATAAATCTATAATATATTCTTTAATTTTTTGTTGCGTCATAGCATTAACCTTGGCGTTGTTTTTACTATAAAAATTACTGAATGAAAAATCAGTCCAATCTGCTCCTTCTTTATTCGCGTGCATTATCATCACAAAACTTTCTGTATCATAGGTTATTAAAAATAGCCCGTAATCGTTGAAAAAAACAGGAACCCCTAATTCTTTACTATATTCTTCTTTATATTTATAAATTGCTGGCATGCATTTTCCGCATGCTGCAACGGCCAATACTTTTGTATCTCCCAATAATCCATATTGAAAAAACTTAGTTTTTGTTGGTTTGTTACCAATTCCTCGTTCTCCCTCTAATAAGTGATACGTTCCATTAATAGCTTCGGTAGGGTGCTCTATTTGAGCAAATAATGCATTCATGCAAAGTATTAACAAAAGATAAAATAATTTTGATCTCATTTTTTTTAATTTTAATTGGTTTTACATTAATAGTATAACATATATGTTATTTTGTAACAAACCGTTTTATGAATAGCTATTCTGGTTTGTGAATGACTGATAAGTTAAGAACAAAAAAAGCTCAATTATTACAATTGAGCTTTTACCAAAACTAACCAACTTTATAAGGAGTCAATCACTCATCTATAAATAGTTTAATGCCTTTGTTTTATGAAGTATTTAATTTCAAAATCTAAGTTAGTTACTTTATTGTAACACTTTTTCCACAGCCAGAATTAGCGTTATAACACCTAGATCCTCCTCCATTTGAATTAGAATCAAATTTATAAGAATAGTTAGATGAACAATCTACTTTTGTTGAACTATTTACATTTATACGTGTTCCATTTCTAGCCCCCTCTTTATAGATGTAAATATCTTTACCAGTTCTGTTGTTAATTGTTACTGTTTTAGCACCATTATTTTTATCCATTTGCTCCATACGAGCTTGGTGTGCTTTCATTTTTTGATACTTTGGTGTAGCTTTGATAGAATCATTATATCTTTTAATTTCATTTTCTCCTCTTTCTCTTGCAGCTACGATGTTTTTATCACCTTGCTTTTGCTTTGCGGTTCTAGCATTTTGTTTTGCTTTCATAACTACCAAATAATCAGTAATCATTTTTTTTAAATTTTTACTTTCTAAAGCTTTGTGTTCAGGACCATAATTAGCTGTACCATTAGCAGCATTTTTTAATGCTTTTAATTTTTCTTTAAAAGACATTTTTTTCTTTTTAGCTCCTGCTGATTTTGTTACTGTGGACTTATCAATCTTAATAAATACATCATCAATATACTTAAATGAGGTACCGTCTGCTGAAATGCTAGAAAGTACAAATATGTAATCACCAATTGCTACAACTCCATCTTTATCATATTTATGTTTGATTACAGTTTCATATGGGTAACCACTACAGGTATAGTATCTATCAGCGGCATTTAGACTCATAATATCTTTACCTTTTTTTTCACCTTCAACTACTGTACTAGATATTTTATACCCTTCTCCTGTTGGTAAATACTCTTTCTTAAATTTAGTAACATACCGTTTATCACTTATTTTATAAAAACCATCACCATCTTCATCCCATACTTTTAAGTATTCCTGGTATTGATCATCTTCTGAAATAGAGTTAAATAAACTGTTTTGCGCTATTGTTACCGTTGTAACCAAAAAAGCTAACGCTAAAATTATTTTTTTCATATGTTTTATTTAATATTGATTATATGTTTACACAATAATACTAGCTTACATTTATTCTATAACAATGCGTTTTATGAATAGTAAATTGAGTTTGTGAATGGATTAAAAATATTAGATTCTAGATTATTTTAAGCTAAAACTGGTATAGCGCTATTTAAAAGAATAATATTAATAGCGGATAAATAACATATAAAGCAAAAAATCTCAGTCTTACAACTGAGCTTTTTATATTAAGTAAATTTAAAGATATACGTATATCTAAATTTACTGACAATTTGTATTATAACTTGCTGAAGCAGAAATTGACCAACCAGTATATCCGCTTGTAGCTCCTACACAACTCAACGTAATAGAGGCCAATTGCATGCGCCACATATTACTATTATTTCCGTTTGCTATATTTACTGAGTTTGTAAAGTTATTACTCCCCCCTTTTAGATCAGTTAAATTTTCTAACATCCTAACATCTATAATTTGTAAGCTGATTGTTAAATAGTTGCGCGTTATTTATTTGTGAATTATTTATAATGACAATTGATTTTAAGCTAATTAAGTCAATAGAAAGGGCCATCAACTATCCTGACCCATTACCGGATCAATCATTAAAGAATCTACTTTTTCTACTCCATAACTGACCTCTTTTTTAGATAAAATAGCTACATATTCATGAGTTCCATCTTATACAAGACCGTTAAGCAATAAGGTTAAAAGAAACGTAATTTAATCATTACGTTTCTTTATTACTTTTTAGTTAATTTCATTGAACCTCATAAGAGTCTAAACGTCTAATGATAGATGGAGTGCTTTTAGATGCAAATGATGACGTATCATAAACAAGCCCATAACCACTTGCATAATAAAAACGATCTATCCCATTTGCAACTTGTCCATCAGTTGTTTTCAAATACCTCTCAGAATTTACACACAAAAACTGACCTGCCTCAACATCTAATGCTGTATCTCCATCTATTAAAGTTTCATAAACACCATAATTTTCACTCTCAAATAATAAACGTTCATCATAATTATTATTCGTGAATTTAACAATTCCGGCTTCATTTATCAAGCTACCTTCAAATTCTCTTAAAAACTCAAAATATTCACCATTTTGATTGCAATAAGTAATTCCACTTTCGTTTCCAGAAGTTAGTCTTCTAAATTTAAAATAAGATATTCCCCAAATATCTTCAGTACTTACAATACTAACAGAATCGATAACTCCAGTATCGTAATAATCATCCGTATTTTGATCATATCTATAATTCTTGTAAACCCAAGAGTTACCAAGAGTTAAGGCATAAAAATTAACATCGGTTTCATTTTGATTTACTGAATCATCGGAGTCAGCACAAGAAAAGGTAAGCATAACAATACATAAGCATAAGAATAAATTTTTCATAGTTTTAAATTTAATAGTTATTAAAATAGTAAGTGTATTTTTTTTATAATTTAATTTTGAGTGTGAATAACATTAAAACGATGAAAATATTACTCTATTATTATAGTCTTATTCCTCTTTTTTGTATCTAATTTAATGAATTACAAACTTAAGACGCGTGTAATTCATTTCTAGTGCGATGATTACTTGGGAAACCCTTCGGGTTTCCTTTGACTCCTTTTCTTTTCAAAACATAACCAACTAAGAAATTAAGCTTACTCTTTTACAAAACGCTTTACTCCTATTTTACCATCTTGCGTATATACTTTCAATAAGTACATCCCTGATGATAAGTTAGATACATTTACGCTAGAACTAGTGCTTTCTAAAACTTTTATTCCTAAAACAGAATACACCTCAATTTTTTCTAAAGTTTCTTCTAATTGAATATTTAATATGTTGCGTACTGGATTTGGATATAATTTAAATTCTTCTAACAACGTATTATCTTCAATTCCTAAAGCATTTGATCCAAACTCATAAACTCCCATATCAACCGTTGTATTAAAAACACGTTGGTTTCCAAATAAATCAGTAGTAATCCCTGAAGGTATTTTGCTATTGTCTCCACTATCTATTGCTGGTGAACCTACTTGTAAAGCGAAATCTGTTGCACTTATAAATAGCGGATCTGCATTACTAGTATTTACTTTACTTGATATACTATCATCATTAAAATTAAGGGGATCTATAGAGTTACGAACAACTAATGAACTTACAGGACTTTTATATAAGTCAGTAATAGAACGTGTCGTTGCTCCACCTACTGTTGTATTATTCCAAAAAATACAATTACTTACTTTTGCATTAAAAGTACCTGTAATTCCAGGTTGTCTACTAATACCAACTGTTGCTCTAGAAAAATTATTTAAAGATTGACCAGTACCTAAATCTTGATTATTCACATAAGTATTATTACTTAAATCAAGGTTTACATTAGAGCCATTGCTTATAACTCTAATCCAAGATGCACTTCCTGCTATACCTGTAGCAGATGTATTATTTAAGTCTCCTGCAATATTACCATCAAACAAGGTATTTGCTACTGTTATATCTACATTATTATTAGCTCTTACAAAACTGTAAAGAGCAGATCCCCAACGAGACATATTATTAATAAACTTACAGTTTTCAATAACTAATGCACCGGTACCATTTGTTGCTGTGGTTAATTCGTACTCAGCTATTAAACCAGCATTATCATTTCTTCCTACGTTATCTTTTATAACGCAGTTTCTTACAGTTAAATTAGCAACTGTTTTCTCTTTTATTATTGCACCACCTCTAGAGGTAGCATTAGCATTATTATGTGCATCACTAATGGTTAATCCATCTAACAATAAATTATTTCCTGTAGCAGTAATACTTATAACACGATAACTGTTGTCTGCATTTCTAGTTGTATTTGTATAACTTCCTAGAAAATCTGCTACATTAGCATCATTATTTTGTAAATCTCCAGATAAAACGGTTTCGTTTGTTCCTACAACTCTATCTGACAATTGTGTTTCTGTACCTAAAAAACCTCCATATAAACTCATATTTTGTTTATTAATTACATAATAAATCCCTCTATTTGAAGCATGAGGCGTGTATCTTCCAGCAGCTATCCAAATTTCTTGTCCATTACTCTGAGAAACAGCTAAAGCGTCTTGTAAATCGGTAAAGGCATCTGCAAAAGAAGAACCATCATTTGCTCCAGTAGCATTTAAGTTTACAAAAATTTTACCTAAAGTTCTAAAGTTTCTTGATGCTGACCAACCAGTTGCTGTTCCACTAGA
>Ga0209291_1000140_pt1 | contig 71046 bp, 54 predicted proteins | sample GOMGulsemesocosm_FD_184633 | JGI IMG/M metagenome (GOLD analysis project Ga0209291, IMG submission 184633) | Methane-oxidizing microbial communities from mesocosms in the Gulf of Mexico - GOM9B Gulf of Mexico (SPAdes) (version 2) | ecosystem: Environmental > Aquatic > Marine > Cold seeps... | reverse complement strand
GTGGCTTAGCCAAGTAAAATCCTTGGACCTGCTCGCAACCTTCGGCCGCGAGCAAGTCGTATTGCTCTTTGGTTTCGATGCCTTCGACCACCAATTTCATATTCAAGTTTTTCCCTAACTGAACTATGGTGTGAATAAAGCGTAATGCATTAGGATCTTGCCCGAGATCGGTAATAAACGAGCGATCTATTTTAAGCTTATTCAATGGCAGATTTTTTAAATGACTTAACGATGAGTAACCCGTTCCAAAGTCATCAAGTGCCAGTTCAACCCCTAACGAGGCCAACATAAATAACACATCAGGTGATGCTTCGATGTCACTCATGGTGGTAGTTTCGGTCACTTCGATCATCAGTTGCTTAGGGCATAATCCGGTGCTTTTTAGCACATCGACCACCGCTTGCTGCAAGTCGCCGCATCGATACATCGCTGGCGAAACATTGACTGAGGTTTGAATCTTTTCCAGACCTGCTTGCTGCCATAACATGTTCTGACGACAAGCTGCCAACAGCACCCATTTATCAAGCCGGGTACCAAGACCATATTCGCTAGCAATGTCAATTATTTCAGGGGGAGAAATAGGACCATACTTAGGGTGAGACCAACGCAATAGCGCTTCTACGCATTCAATGTTACCACAAGCAAACGAAAACAACGGTTGGTACAAGAGTCGCAGCTGGTTATTTTCAATAGCATCGACTAAATCGTTAGCAAGTTGCTTGCGCCGCAGCAAGCTATTAAACATATCGGGATCATAAAACTGATAGCCGCCCTCTTGCTCTTTTTTGACCTTGTACATCGCCATATCAGCATTAATTTGCAACTGCTCCACTTTGAGCGAGTCGAGCGGATAAAGACTAATGCCAACACTGGCTGTCACTGAACATTCTTTGCCGCTCAAATCGTACTTTTTACTGATTGTATTCACTACTTGCTGCGCTAAAAATTTCGCCTGCTCGCGGTTATCAAGACCATTTTTAATAATCACAAATTCATCGCCGCCCAAGCGGGCTACCGTGTCTTGGCTACTCAGTAAATATCGTAACCGAGAGGCCACACCAATCAATATCTGGTCACCAGCATCATGGCCTAATGTATCATTAATTTGTTTAAAACCATTAAGATCAATTAACAACACCGCAAAATTAAGCCGATGTTTTTTTGCGTAAGTTTCTGCCAGGGCTAATTGCCGGTAGAAATTAACCCGGTTGGGTAATTTTGTTAAAGCATCTTCGAGCGCTAATGCTTGATTACGACGACTTTCTCGCCATACAAACCACAGTAAAATTAGGCCACTAAAGACAAAACCAGTAAGATAAAAACCAATTTCAATTTGAATATTATTACGCTTCACCGCGTCGTAATGAGAATATTCACCTCGAAAGTTAGCCACTACAATATCGCGGATCCGTTGATAAAAAGGATCGAGCGTGGCAACAATATGGCGATAGTTGTCGTTTTTACCCGGCTGTAAATTCTCGATCACAGGTTCAAGTTCATTCAAGTGCGCCTGTAGGTCAAGCACGACATTGACCAGCATCGGTTGTTGGCGCAACTCCTTCGACTCTTCACCAACCAACAACACATCCGTTCGACTCCACAGCAACTCAAAGCGAATCATTAAGGTGTCAATATCTAGCTCGTTCATCGCGTATAGATGAACAATCTGCATAAATTTAAGATACTCGCTTTCAAGCCGCACCACTGTCCATACCGTGGTTTTTCCGGTAACAGAAAGCAAATCGATCGTTTGGTTATGGCGTTTTAAAGCGACAAATGAACTCACTGCAAAAACGAAGACAGTGAATATCATTAAAATAAACTTTTTGTGGCGCATTTACTGAACCTGGATCTTATCGAGCTGCCATACCATTTTATCGTGATAAACCGATTTTTTTAATTGTGGATATTGATCCAATGGATAAATAACCCATAACGGCCCTTTATGACGAATTTTCATCTGTTTTCCATTGCGTAGATAGGCAATCATAATTGGGTAATCATTGATTTCTTGGGCTGAAATTTGTGCGCTAAAGTTATCTATCGCTAAGGCTTTAATGCCGGCATGACTATTAGTCACCCGTGCTAATAAATCCTTGAGCAATACTCCGGTAAAACTCTGAATGCCGTCAGTCCAAGGCGTAGTCGTTAACAATTGATGTTGCGGTAATTGCTTTAACATCGCTAAATCAAAAGTGGCCTGGTGCTTAGCATTAGCAGGTACTACATTACCGTGCTCTACATTGCCGCTCACTGTTAACAAAACTCGCTCAGTTGGCACTGGTAAAGTAGCGCCAACGACAGGTTTAACCCCACCTAAAGACAAAAATAAAAACGTCGTAAATAACGTTAGCGTATAAAATATACGAGAAATACTATTGGGTAGTAACACCTGAGATAACTCCACTGACAACGGGGCGCAAATTTTAGCAAAGAGTGGTCAGACAAGAAACAGCAAAATGGCTGCAAGCGGCCATTAACAGTGATTATATTGTCATATTGGTAAAAAAGTCGCGTTAGCTCACTTCACGAGTGCTCGCTTGACTCTTTTTATCGAAAATCACCAAAGCTATGCCACCTAACACCAGCAGCGACGAAATAACTAATCGTAACGAAAGCGCTTCCCCGGCGAAGATCACTCCGCCAATGGCCGCGATGATTGGCACCAATAATTGGATAACCGCGGCCTGTGTAATAGCTAACCCTCCTAATGCCACATACCACAACGCATAACCCAAACCAGAGGTTAAAGTACCCGAGATAACCGCCAGCAATACGCCGTTTACCGACCAATACCCAGCAGGGTACAACCACAACAATAACAGCAAGACCAGCGGCGTAGTACGGATAAAGTTATAACTGGTGTCAGCCAGCGGATTGCTAGAGCCTTTGCCTAGCAAGGTGTAAATAGCCCAACCAATGCCTGATATTGTCATCAATACAAAGCCAAGCAATGATGGCGTCGCTAAACTGTCCGCCACCAAATAGATAAAACCAGCAAAGGCACAAACTAATCCGACCCATTGGCCTAATTGCAGCTTTTGGCCGCTAAAAACACTAAATAAAATCATCGTGAGCTGAACCGCGCCAAACAAAATTAACGCCCCGGTGCCGGTATCTAATGAAATATACCCATAAGAAAATGCCACCGCATAAACAAATAACATTAACGCCGCTAACCAACTGCCCTTGCTCTTAGCACTGCTGGTATTAGTGTTATTTGCACCATTGGTATTTTCACCATAGGTATTAGTTTTTGCACTATCGGTATTGCTGTTAATCTTTGACTGGCGACGGTTACCACGGGTAAAAAGCAGCAACAACGCCAACATTAAGCTGCCAGACAATAACCTTATAATAGTAAAACTGGCGGCATCAATGGTGTTTTGCCCCAGCGCCAAACGGCATAATATTGAGTTTCCAGCAAACGCGAGCAAGGCTAAGCTCGCGCAAATTGGCACCTTATATTGGTCAAAAATCCGATTGATTTTGTGGTCGCTTAAAATATTATTATTCATGATTGTCGCTTTAACTTAATCCTAAAATTACTTTTTCTGAGGTCAGTGATTTTGCCAGTAATGCGGTCATTACCCCGGCCAGTGCAAGGGTAACCAAGCCGGTAGTGATAAAGGCGACCAAACTAACTGCCTCGCCTTTATACAAAGATTCAATCAGCAACTGTTGGCCAGCCAATGGCACATAGTCTAACCACTGGGGTTTATGCGGAATGAGCGCAATGGCCATCGCGACTAACATTGGTAAGGTTAGTAACATCGACAAATACGACTGAGCTTCTTTAAAACTTTTAGCACGATAAGCAAAGAACAATTGAAATATGCCCGCTAAATACGCCAATGGCAGGATCATAATCGCAATAATTAGCATGGTTAGTGGGTTAGCCACCACCGACATCCCTATTTTTTCTAACGGCAATAGCGCCATCGTTAGTGTCATGCTGATCATAGTTAAAATAGCCGCTAACGCGCCATAAACACTGACACAAATGACCTTGGACATCACAATTAAACTGGTCGGCACCGGCTGGCACAAAATTAACTCTAACGAATGACGCTCACGTTCACCAGCGCTGGTATCGATCGACGCGGTCATCGAGGCGGTAAATAATGACACCATGATAAATGTCACTAAAATTCCCATGATATAACCGCTTTTAGATTCGCGAGTCGCGGTGTTTTGGCTATTAAGCTTTATCGGACTAACAATGCGCGGGTCAATGCCTCGCATCAGCAAGCGATTATTACCAATATTGGCGCTGTAACCGGCAATAGTGCTTCTGATCCGCCTTAATGGCTGCATCAGGTTTTTATGACTAAAGTCAGCGTTTAAAATTAAAGAAATGCCTGCCCCTTGCGCTAATTTGTCACTAAAATCAGCAGGAATCGTTAATTTAATTGGCATGTTTTGCCATTTTTCTCGCTGAACATTTGGCATGTCTGCACGCGCCAATATCTTTTTGTTCGCCAAATAAGCGACTAACACCGGTGCGTGTTCGCCGCCAGTAAACTCGACATAAATTGGCTCAACTTCTGTGACTTGCTCAATTTGAAATAGCATTAAGCCCGCCATTAAAATTGGCCCCATCACAATCATAAACAAGCCGGCGAAAATAGCCCGTCGATCGCGAAATGCTTCGCGAAACTCTTTCAGTAACAGGCCATGAAATATTGCAATCATGCTTCGATCCCTTCATCACTACCAATAATTGCGACAAAAGCCTCTTCTAAGTTATCTTTTCCCGCCAGTTGGCACAACTGCTGCGGTGATCCTTGTGCCACCACCTTACCTTGAGCCATCACAATCACCCGATCGCACAGCGCCGAGACCTCTTGCATCACATGGCTGGAGAATAAGATGCAATGGCCTTGCGCTTTAAGCTGCAATAAGTGCTGACGCAGAATCCGGGTACTCATCACATCTAAGCCACGTGTTGGTTCGTCTAATACTAAGTTTTGCGGTTGATGAACCAAGGCTTGGGCCAACGTCACTTTCATGCGCTGGCCTTGCGAAAACCCTTCGGTGCGCCGATTGGAAAAATCGCTCATATCTAGATCATTAATCACCCGATCGAGCGCCGTCTTAAGCACTGCCCCCGTCAAACCATGCAGGGTCGCAAAGTACTCAATTTGCTCACGCGCGGTTAGCCGCTCACTTAAACCAAATTGATCGGGAAAAATTCCCAGCGATTGGCGCGCCTTAATTGGGGCTTGATGCACATCGATGCCGTCAATACTCGCGCTGCCATGTACCGGCTTTAACAAACCATAAAGGATCCGCAGACAGGTCGTTTTTCCGGCACCATTTGGCCCGAGCAAACCGGTTATTTCGCCATTATTTGCACCAAAAGAGACCGAGTCTACGGCCTTGAAATCACCAAAGGTTTTTGAAATATTTGTTACTTCTAGCATGTTATAAGCTACCTATTACCATTGATATTGAGCCAGTACTTAACCTGTGGCTGCTGATTTAAACAAGCGGCATCAATATCGGTAAATGAGCTGTGTTGTAGAAATTGATTAATCATGGTCGCGGCGCAAGTTTGCGTAATTAACCCATGCCCTGCTTGCTTAGCAACATAATGTTTGGCATTGCTTAAGCCGTTAGCGGCGAGTTTGCCCCAAGATGGCGGGGTAATAGGGTCTAAACCACCCGACAATAACAAGGTTGGAATAGCCGAACGCACCGGCGCAGAGAAATTGCTCGGCGGGCTAAACTTAGGCCAAGCCTGACAGACTTCGCGCACACTGCGAAAGAATTTGTCGCCGGCAAAGCTATTGTCACGTTCAAGCACCAGCAGCTGCTCGGTAACCCGTGGCATGTCTTCATTGCACAAGATATTAAAATTAAGCCCCGTGTAAATGCCAGCACTGGTTTGCTCCGTTTGAGACAACGCGCCAACAAACGGCAGGTAGTTGCCTTTAGCAAACTGACTAATAATAAAGGGTAATTTCTCAGTAGTTGCCCTGCTGTAAAGCTGCGTATGGATCACGCTAATGAATTTAAGCTCATCTACTTTAAGCAAGGTTGGCTGCGCCGTAACCGGATGGAGGATCTGGGCTGTTAATGGCTCAGCCGCGAGCTGGTGTTTAATTTTTTGGAAGTCGGCGGCTAAATGAGGATAGGCCGCTTGGCAGTCAGCTAATGCCGCGCACTGGCTCAACAACAAGTTAAATGCACGTGTGGCCTGAACGCCGACGGGGCCAACCACGGTCTGCGTTGGCACTACCGCGTCTAAAATAACACTGCGCAATACTTGGGGTTTTTCCCGCATATAAACCAGCGCAGCACGTGATCCATAAGAAATGCCGTATAAGTTGATCTGCTGATAACCTAGCGCCTGACGCACAGCGTCAAAGTCGAGCACCGCATTATTGGTATGATACTGGGCTAAATCAACGGTAAAACTGTTGGCGCAATCCAATACATTTGCCACCATGGCGTTACTCTCAATATCGGCATAAACATCGCCGCTATCATCGTCGTCACAGCTCAGAGGGCTTGACTTGCCGGTGCCACGCTGGTCAATAATGATCAGTTCACGACTTTGACGCACTCGATGAAATATCCGGCTTAACATGGGGGCTAACTCAACCCCGGCTTGACCCGGACCACCGACTAGCACAAATAAAGGATCGGGCTCGGCATTTGCTGCAATCGCCGGAATAACCACAAAATTGAGTGAAATTTGACGAGAGTCAGCTTGTTGCCAATTTTCAGGCACGTTTAATGAACCGCATTTAACCTCTAATGCTAGCTCATCAATAAAACAAGGCGTTAAGCTCAAAGAGTGTGCTTGCACTGCAGAACTAGCCAGAGATAGCAGCCCCAAAAGCACTAAGCTGATGGGTCGAAGTACAGTAGAGAAAAACAATAGTGAGTCCTTGCTAAGGTTTAGTCGATAAATGTTAACAAATAAACCCCTGACAAGGTAATAACAATTCGTACAATTTTATTGCTAAGCCCCTTTTAAAACGGCAAGAATTAACTTATCTTTAACAAGCTGGTAGTTTCCAGTCTTACTTTAAACAATACAGGAACAGATAGATGTCTGATGTAATCAATGGCAAGGTAAAATTCTTTAATAACGCAAAAGGCTTTGGCTTTATCGAGCAAGACAATGGCCCGGACGTATTTGTACATTTTAGCGCAATAAAGGATGAGGGATTTAAGACGCTTACCGATGGACAAGCCGTTAACTACACCCTAACCGAAGGCCCAAAAGGGCTGCAAGCTGAGAATGTAGTCGGACTTTAATAACGACTGCTAGCTGCAGTGTTCCATCAAAGGCCAAACTCTTGGCCCTATAGAACACTGCTTATTATTCTAACAATCTAGATCGCCATTAACTTTTGACGTAACTGAGCAAATTCAGCATCAATCTCTTGCGATAAAATTTCTTTATCAGCAACATCAGCCAGCGGCTGTGGCAAAGTCAGTTTTATTGACAAAATGTCTTCAACCGACTCTTGGAACTTCGCCGGATGAGCAGTACATAAGAAGATGCCTGTTTCATCATCGCTTAACGCTTCATTTAACGCGAAAGCGGCAATTGCACCATGTGGCTCACATAAGTAATCTTGCGCATACAGACTCTTAAGCCCTTCACTCATTTGCTCTTCGCTAACTTTAACCCCAGCGATTAGTGACTTGTCCCAACCTTGGCTTTTAACCAGTTGCTCAACGCGTGGCCAGTTGTTTGGCGCTGACACATCCATGGCATTTGAACGCGTTGCAATAGTAGGCTTTGGTTGCCATTCGCCCGTCGTTAAGTAACGAGGAACCGTGTCATTTTCGTTGGTTGCAGCAATAAAGCGCTTAACCGGTAGGCCCATTGCTTTAGCAAACAAACCAGCGGTTAAATCGCCAAAGTTACCACTTGGCACACTGATCACAATGTTGTCACGCTTATCGGCAGGTACTTTTGCAACCGCTTCAAAGTAGTAACAAATTTGCGCCAATAAACGCGAAATGTTAATTGAGTTAGCTGAGTTAAGCGCAATAGCTTCGCGTAGCTCAAGATCGTCAAACGAGTCTTTAACTAACTGCTGACAATCGTCAAAGCTGCCGTTAACCGCATAGGTATGAATATTTTCACCTAGAGTACAGAACAGTTTTTCCTGTAACACGCTGATTTTGCCTTTCGGGTACAAGACAGCAACATCGATGTTAGCAAGGCCAAAGAAGGCATGTGCCACAGCCGCGCCAGTATCACCAGAGGTAGCAGTTAAGATGGTTGCTTTACTGTCTTTACATAACAGATTTAAACACTGCGCCATAAAACGCGCGCCAAAATCTTTAAACGCTAAGGTTGGACCGTGGGTTAGTTCAAGTGCATAAGTTTGCTCATTAACAGCAGTAACCGCTAATGGAAAGTTAAATGCATTACGCACCATGGTTTCAACTTGCTCACTGCCTAGCTCTTCGCCTAACCAAGCATCAAGAATAGTAACGCTACGGCTAACAAAATCTTGCTCTAAAACAGCATCAATGTCGTTAAGTACCGGCACCTGCGTTGGAAAAAATAAGCCCTGATTATCACCCAAGCCTAATTTTACAGCTTGAGAAAAACTTACACGTTGTTGTTCTTTCTTTAGGTTATACAGTTCCACGTAACGCCTCCCTACGGGTACCTTGAGTATCAAGTTTACAGATGTGGCTAAAGCCTTCATCTGAGATTAAATAGTGTTGTTTTAAATAGTTTTCTAATTGCTGTGCTTTGGCTAAATCGTCGGTCACTGCAAACAGGGTTGGACCACTGCCACTAATACCGCTAGCCATTGCGCCAAGCTCTAACATCGCTTTTTTAGCGGCGGTAAAGCCAGGAATAATTGCGCCACGTACGGGTTCTGCAATCACGTCAACTAAAACTTGCGCCGCTAATTTTTGATCGCCTTGATGGCTGGCATTAATAAAGGTCGCTAAGTTTTGGCCAAATCGTAATGCCGTTTTTAAGGGCACCTCAGTTGGCATTATTTTTCGCGACTCTGCCGTTGAAACACTTGCCCCAGAATAAGCGACGACCCAATACCATGAGTCAAAACTTGGCACTTCACTGCAAATCTGGCCAGGTTGGTCGATCATCAGTTGCAAACCGCCTAAATAACTTGGCGCGACATTATCATAATGAACGCTGCCGCTAATTTGGCCTTCTAACTGCCCCATCAATACTAACAGCTCATGACGAGATAACGCATTATTATAATGCTCATTTAAGGCATATAAAGCGGCAACGACTGACGCCGCACTTGAGCCTAAACCGCTGCCCACTGGCAACAATTTCTCTAGCACGAGCTTTAGCCCTAAATGGGCGATGCCTTTGCTTGTTAACGCTGCCTGATAAGCCACCGCGCAGTCATAAACAATATTAAGTTTAGGATCGCTCGGCAGCTTATCAGCAAAAGGGCCGACCGTTGAAACATCAAGTCCCGACGGTTGCTCACTAATGCTCACGCAGTCACCCAGTAACGTGCCATCGATCGGCGCTAATGCGCCGCCCAATACATCGTAACCGACACTCACATTGCCCATTGATGCCGGTGAAAATACTCGAATAGTCATTTAAACCTCACGTTGCCACGCTAGTGTTCTTAGCATATCAGCAAAAACACCAGCGGCTGTTACTGCATTACCAGCACCGTAACCACGTAATACGAATGGCAATGGCTGATAGTAACGGCTGTAGAAGGCCAAGGCATTTTCGCCACCTTTAACACTGTGCAATGGATCGCTGCTGTCTACCGCGCGAATTTCAACTTTACATTTCTTGTCGTCGCCCTCGCCTTCAATTAAACCGATGTAACGTAATACTTTACCTTCAGTTGCTGCTTTATCGATACGGGCAGCAATTTCGGCATCGGCCTCGGGCAAACGCGCCATAAATTCTTCAACCGTGCCAGAGTCATCGAAGTTAGCCGGTAACACCGACTCAACGTCAATGTCTTCAAGTTCTAATTCAAGACCCGATTCACGGGCTAAAATAAGTACCTTACGCGCTACGTCCATGCCGCTAAGATCGTCACGCGGATCAGGTTCTGTAAAGCACTTGTCTTTAGCAATGCCTGTTGCTTGTGACAAGCTCATGCCGTCGTCCAACATGCCAAAGATAAATGATAATGAACCCGATAACACACCACTAAACGAGCGTAGTTCATCACCCGCGCTTAATAGGTTTTGCAGGTTGTCGATAACTGGCAAACCAGCACCAACATTGGTTTCATATAAGAAACGACGACGCTTAACTAAGGCCGCTTTACGCAGCGCATTGTAATATTGCTGGCTGCTGGTATTGGCTTTCTTGTTTGGCGTAACAACATGGAAACCCGCTTCGAGTAACGACACATATTGCTCGGCAATTTGCTGACTGCTAGTACAGTCAACCACTAACGGATTAAGTAGGTGGTTTTCTTTAGCGAAAGTGATCAGGCGATTTACATCGTAACCGCTGTCAGTGGCCGCTAACTGCTCTTGCCATTCGCTAATCGCGATGCCTTCGGCGTTTAACACCATGTGACGTGAGTTAGCCAAACCGCACACTCTAATTGCTGTATTATTTTTGGCTAAGTACGCTTGCTGGCTGTCAATCTGCTTTAACAATTCTTGGCCAACATTGCCACAACCTACTAAGAATAAGTCAATGTATTGCAATGAATTAAAGAAACGTTGGTGACAGGCTTTAATCGCACGGCCACAACGGTGTTGGTCAACAACCGTTGAAATTGAACGCTCTGAAGAACCTTGAGCAATTGCCACCACATTAACGCGCGCTTGTGATAGTGCTTGGAAGAACTTAGCCGCCACGCCCTGTACTGTTTTCATTCTATCGCCAATCAATGACACGATAGCCAACTGATGACGAATTTCTAACGGCTCAAGCAAATCGCTGCGCAATTCTAGTTCAAATTCTGACTCAAGCGCGCGACGAGCTACTAACTGATCTTCCGATGGCACGCAAAAGCTAATGCTATATTCAGATGACGATTGAGTAATTAAGCTCACCGAAACACCGGCACGCGAAATCACTTCGAAAATTCGGCTCGCCATGCCAACCATGCCTTTCATGCCAGGGCCAGACACACTGATCATTGAAACGTCATCAAGATTCGAGATGGCTTTAACCTGATTCTCTTCATCACTACGATCTGAACTTACCAACGAACCCGGTGCAGCAGGGTTGAACGTGTTTTTGATTAAACACGGGATATGATACTGAGCAATCGGGGCGACTGTTTTCGGATGCAATACCTTAGCGCCAAAGTACGACAATTCCATCGCTTCTTGGTAGCTTAATTTTTCAATCAGCTGGGCGTCTTTAACCAAACGTGGATCGGCGTTGTAAACACCGTCAACGTCAGTCCAAATTTCGCAACAATCTGCGCGCAAACAAGCCGCCAGGCAAGCCGCAGAATAATCAGAACCGTTACGGCCTAAAGTTACAATTTCAAGCTGGTCGTTAACCGCAGTAAAACCAGGCATTAGCCAAACTCGCGCGCCAGATAAGTCTTTCGCTTCAAGAATGCCGCGTGATTTTTCAATTTGAACCTGCGCTTCAAGGTAGTTGCTGTCGGCAACCATGAACTCTTGTGGGTTTAAGGTGCCAACATTGACGCCACGAACCCGTAATAATTCGCCCATAATAGCAATGCTTAATCGCTCACCAATCACCAATAATTGCGCGCGGATATTGTCTGGACACTGCGACAACAAACGCACGCCATGTAACATCCGATTTAAAAATTCACTTTCTTTATTCCAGACCGCATCAAGGGTTTTTAACTCAAAGTTGGTGTACTTCTCAGCTAAGGCGTCAACAATGCCGCGGAATCTTTCTTCAATCAGCACAATTGCGTCGTGAGCATCGCGCCCTTTGCAATTAAGATCGACCGCTTCAACCAAGTTGTTGGTTGTTTTACCCGGCGCTGACAATACCACTGCCAATTGATCTTGAGCGCAGCGTTCAACCAAAATGCTGGCTACGCGCTCAATTGTCTCAACATTGGCTAACGAAGAGCCACCAAACTTCATTACTCGCATCAATCTGTCCCCTGTTTTTCACTGTATTTGTGATATAAAAAAACCCGCGTCGGTTAGGGCGCGGGTTTTGCAGTTGTTTTTGTTAAAACGCAACACCCTAGCCTCCGGTAATAATCCCGGTGGTAATGGTGATAATAATGGTAGTAAGACAAGAATTAGCCATGTAGCCCAAATATGTAGCGTTAAAACGATTTGGTAACAGCATGGCCACTTTTAGCCATGATGTCAATTACAAATAACTAACAAGTGATTGTACTTTAGTCTTACTAAGGTTTAAGTTGGTTATTTAAGCAACAATTAGCCATGCAATCTTGTTATATCGCCTACTGCTGGGCTAATTGTTGGATTATGACTTGGCTGATTTAGTCAATTTTTTAGAGGCATTAACGAAGATATTAGCCACAAAAAATCAATCGGACCGTAGTTTAACTTAAGGCAATTAAGGTACACTACGTCATCAAAATTATTGAGGAAAAATGATGCATATTGAAAAAGACATAGTGGTTACTCTTCATTACCGCTTAAGCGACGAGCAACAAGAAATAGAAAACTCATTTGACGATGGCGTACCAATGGTTTACCTGCACGGTCATAATAATTTAATTGTTGGCCTTGAATCAGAATTAACCGGCAAGCAACCTGGCGATCAACTAAGCGTTACTGTGGCACCTGAAGATGGTTACGGTGCTTACGACGAATCGCTTAAGCAAGACGTGCCGAGTGAAGCTTTCGCCGGTCTTGATCCTCAGCCTGGCATGCAATTTACTGCCGATACTGAAAATGGTCCACAACAGATCAATGTTCTTGCGGTTACCGAAGAGTTCGTTACCGTTGACGGCAACCACCCATTTGCTGGCAAGACTCTTAGCTTTGAAGTAGAAATTACTGAACTGCGCGACGCAACGCCAACCGAATTAGAGCACGGTCACATCCATGCTGGCGGCGGTTGCTGTGGTGGTTCTCATGATGATGTCGATGATCAAGCAGAGCAAGACGATTCATGCTGTGACACGAACCACTAATGTTATTACACCGGTATGCAGCAATTAGTCACATACCGGTGTAATTCAATCCGTTATTGCTAATAGTGATAGCGGGTTATTCTTCGTCTTCCCTGCGCTGCGGATTAACCCGGCCACCAGTCACTTTATCTGCCCGACCTTCATCTTTGGCCCGTTGTGCGCGCTTTAACCGTGCCGCTTTAGGATCTGCCAATAATGGCCGATATATCTCAATCCGATCACCATCGCGACAAACATCGGTCAGCTTAACCGAACGATTAAACACGCCAACCTTGGGCGCACTAAAATCAAATTCAGCAAAAAATCGACTTATATTTGATTGCACAATAATTTCAGCAATAGTCGCGCTTGGCGCTACTTTTAATTCAATGACCTTTTGATGGTCAGGCAGCGCAAAAACCACCAGCACACTAATCATATTATTATCCATAAACTGTTTTTGCTCGCTCGGTAAATGCCTTAACCATATTATTGACCATTTCTTTAAATACTTTGCCAAACGCCATTTCGACTAGCTTGTTTGAAAACTCGAAATCGAGCGCTAACACAATTTTACACGCTTGTTCGTCTAATGCGACAAACTGCCACCCGCCCTGCAGCTTTTTAAATGGGCCATCGAGCAACATCATGTCAATACGCTGATTATGCATAAGGGTATTGGTGGTGGTGAAGGTTTTTTTTACCCCAGCTTTTGACACATCAACGCTGGCAGTCATGACGTTATCTTTGAGCTCAATAACACAGCTGCCAACACAACCGGGTAAAAATTCTGGATAGGCGGCAACATCGTTTACTAAATCATACATTTGAGCCGCGCTAAACATCACTAAAGCACTGCGGTTAACCTGCGCCATCATCATTCCTAAAAAAATTTTTGCCATGATAACACAGCGTGTAATCAATATAAGCCGCTATCTTAAGTCGATAGACGGTGCAGTTCATAAGTTATTAAAAAAAATTCCATTAGAATTATTCTTATCTGGCTCAAGATTTAACAAAGGCAGCGGATTGACTATTGATCGGCTTTAATTAACTGTTAAACTTAAGCCAATTTCTGTCGGGCTTAACGCGCCAACCAATTAATTTGCCGCGTAATAAAGCAAGCAGCCCTGAATCACTGACGAGTTTAAAATATTATATGGCCAACCATAAAGGCAAAAAAGCAGGTGGCGGTAACATTGCTAAAAATAAAAAAGCCCACCACGAATACATCATCTCAGAAAAAACCGAAGCAGGACTTGAGCTGCAAGGCTGGGAAGTAAAATCAATGCGAGTTGGCAAGGTTAACCTTACCGACGCTTATGTGATCATTCAAAATAACCAAGCCTTATTGCTCGGTTGTTACATTACCCCGCTTAATACCGCCAGTACTCACGTCGTTTGTGAGCCAGAGCGCCCACGTCGCTTATTATTAAATCGTCGTGAAATTGACAAGCTAACAGGCTTTGTAGAACGTCAAGGTTTTGCGATTATTGCCTTGTCTCTTTACTGGAAAGGCCCTTGGGCTAAAGTAGAAATTGGCGTTGGTAAAGGTAAGAAAGATCACGACAAACGTGATGCCGACAAAGCCAAAGACTGGGATCGTGAAAAGTCTCGCGTGATGAAAGATTCATTACGTTAAAACAACTTACGTAATGCCTAATCAGCGAACTGATTTGCTGATTAAAAGAACAAACAACAATTCGCTAGTTGCGATCACGCGCCGCAACGCGTAGAATTGAATTATCGCTTGGGGGCGATTCTGGATTCGACGAGATTCTTGAAACCCAAGGTGCATGTCGAGGGGCGGTTGGCCTCGTAAAAAGCCGCACTTAAACTATTCGCAAACGACGAACAGTACTCTCTAGCAGCTTAGGCTAGCTAGCTTTCCACTCAGGTGTTTCTTATGCGCAGAGATTCGGAAAGTCACCCTACATTTGATCGCGTGGAAACTTTGTCAGGAGTTGAAGCGTTAAAACCAATCTGACTCGCCAATATCAATCCTGTCTGTCGGAGTGGTCGCGGTTAACTAAAAGACATGACTAAACATGTAGGACCGAGGATGTAGGTTTTTCGGACGCGGGTTCAAATCCCGCCGCCTCCACCACATTCGGGTTTGTTACCGCAAACCTTAAAAAGGGCTTATCACTCACGTGATAGGCCCTTTTTTATTGGCTGGCGTTTATTAATACCCTTTGCATTAAATAATTGCCCACTTGTGCCAATTAAAATAAACAATAAAGCGAACGCGTCCTGCTCGCGCTCCTTACCTACGTCCTGTAAGCAACGGCGTTGCTCTCAATCCCAATAGCTAGCTATTAGTCAATCGAGCGCCTTGTTCTATTATATTTTACTCAGGCACAACAAAATCACATAATTAATGCAAATGGTATAAGAGCAACGACTGTTGCCACTGATTTTAGCAATGAAGACTATTTCAAAGGCTATAATAATGGCAAGCAACACGGCAAAAAAGCCTGTATCGATGAGAGTAACGAGTAAGAAAATAAACCAATCAAGCTACTAACCTACCAAGTAATCCACTCTAAATCTCTAAATTCTAATTTTGTAGCCTTTAAGTTATCATGGCAGCCTGATCACCTAGTATGGCAATTTTGTTTTGAATAATTACAAGTTATTACCGGCGTTAGTTTCAATATTACAAACTCGAAATCTTACTGAATCTGCAAAACAATTAAACGTGACGCAATCGGCAATGAGTAAAACGTTGAATCAAATTCGCGAGGCATTTCATGACAAGATTGTCATCAGAGAGGCTAATAGCTTCGTACTGACACAAAAGGGCGAAGCCCTAAAATCACAACTGCCTTTGTTGATACAACAACTAGACAATTTATATTTACCCCATTCAATGGATCCAAGCCTGTGCAATCGAAAATTTACATTTGCGTCGAGCGACTATGTTGCTCAAGCCATTTTCCCATCAATTCTTGGTAAAATGGAACTCGACGCGCCCAGTGCCAGCATTGAATATGAATTATGGAACAAAGATAAATTATCCCAATTAGCGGAATGTTCATTGGATCTCGTGTCGACCATCACCAAAACAGTGCCCGAAAACTTGCATGGAAAAATGATGGCAGAAGACCAGTTGGTTGTTGTCTTTAGGACCTCCCATGCCCAATCCGATAGTGGCATGTCTCTTGATGACTATATCAATGCCCGGCACATTTTAATCAGCGGTGGCGGGGATAAAGATAGCTCGGTTGATTACGCCTTATCAAAAGTTGGCCGACAAAGAAACATCTTCGCCACGGTGCCTTTTTTTCAATCAGCAATCGAGTTGTTATTAACAACAAATACCATGCTGACAACGCCATTACACATCGCTGTCGATTTTGCACAAAATTACGATTTACAAATAAGACAGTTACCTCTGGATATAAAACCGCATCACTATTATTTACTGTGGCATGCAAAGCATCATCAAGATCCTGAGCATAAATGGTTTAGAGAGCTGTGTTATTCATTACTCAAGCAACATCTGCAGCAAAGCATCAAGCAAGGCATGAAATTAATTCATACCAATGAGTAAAAATAGCAATTTTTAATCATGCTGATTTTCCCTTAACATAATCACTGTTTCTTAAGCTTGATTATTTAAAGGATAAAAATATGGAATTTACGGCATGGGCTTCCTTGGCCTTCATTTGCATGATGGGAGCGATGACTCCAGGGCCAAGCCTAGCTGTCGTATTGAAACATACTGTTTCAGGTGGACGAATGAATGGTGTGGTGGCAAGTTTGGCGCACGGGTTAGGTATTGCGCTGTATGCTACTTTAACGGTTATCGGTTTGGCAATTATCATTAAAGAAACACCCTGGCTTTTTAACGTAATAAAATATGCCGGCGTGATTATGTTGCTGTGGCTAGCTTATAAATCACTAACCTCTAAAGCGGCAGTAACCAAATTGGACGAACAAGGACCAGCAGTAACGCTCAAACAAAGTTTTTTACACGGCTTTTTTATCGCTTTTTTTAACCCCAAACTAACGATATTTTTCTTGGCCCTATTCGGTCAGTTTGTTGACGAACAGGCAGGTTGGCAACACAGTGCCATTATGGTCGCTACCGTTGTTAGCACTGACACCTTATGGTATTGCCTTATTGTTATCGTTTTATCGCAATCGAATTTGTTGGTGAAATTAAAAGCCAATGCTCATATCGTTGACAAAGTCACCGGCATTGGACTGCTGGCCGTTGCTGCTCGCGTGGCTTTATAAACAGATAACGATACTAAAAATTCTCGAGTGCAGTTCATGAGAAAGGCGCTTATTCGGCATATCGCTAATAACCTAAACGTAATTTAGTCACTTTGATTAGATGACGTTTTAGTGAATGGCTTAGGCTGTTAATACTTAAAACCTAGTGTTGTCATGCATGCCACCACAATAGTGAACGAGAAGAAAAACAGCAGCAATAGTTGAACTATTGCTGCTGTTTTTTGTTTCAATGACTCCATCGGCTCAACAGCCTTTGGGCCGTTGAGCCGATGGAGTGGATAAGCTGGTTGTTACAACACTGGCGCTAATCCCTACTAAGAGCGAAGACTAGCGCCTAGATTGCTCTTAGTGGGTTCTGAACTGACCAACAAGACCTTGCAGCTGCTCAGATAAACGAGTCAAGTCATCACTGCTAACCGCTGTTTGCTGCGATCCCCTAGACGTCTGCTCAACCATGTCTAAAATGTCATGGATATTGCGGCTGATCTCGCCAATAACAACACTTTGCTGCTCACTTGCCGTGGCAATCTGGGTATTCTTTTCGGTAATAGCGGCTACCGATTCGGTTATCCGACCTAAAGAGTCACCGGCTTTACTCGTGTGTTCAACACAAGCTTGAGCCTGGCTGCGGCTAGCGCCCATAGTTGTAACCGCAGTATTCGCACTGGCTTGTAAGCGCTCGATCATGCTCTGAATTTCCTGAGTCGAGTCCTGAGTACGTTGTGCTAAGGTGCGTACTTCATCTGCAACGACGGCAAATCCGCGACCTTGCTCACCAGCTCTGGCAGCCTCAATCGCGGCATTCAATGCAAGTAAGTTAGTTTGGTCGGCAATGCCACGTATTACATCAAGTACGGTCGCAATAGTATTACTGTCTTTCTCAACTTGCAAAATAGCATTCGACGCGTGCTCAATTTCTGAAGTCAGCTGATTAATACTGCTAATTGCCTGCGTTACAATAACCTGCCCTTGCGTAGCCTCTTTGTCTGAATCGCTTGCTGCGGTAGCTGCGTCACCGGCATTTTCGGCGACGTCTTGCACCGTTGCTACCATTTCAGTTGTCGCTGCAGATACTTGGTCTATAGCACGTTTTTGTTGAAATACCGCTTGCTCTGTTTCTTCTGCCGTGGTGCTTAATTGGATCGACGCTACTGATATATCATCAACTGAGCCCCGGACCTGACCGACTAGGTTTTGAATATTGTCGGCAAAACGATTAAACCCTTTAGCCAACGCGGTAAGTTCGTCATTACCACGCTCTTCAAGACGACTGCTGATATTGCCATCGCCATTACCAATCTCTTGCATCGCACTAACGACTTTATCCAGCGGGTTAAACACGCTTTTAACCGAGTATATGATAACCAAGCCAACAATTAGGCCGACAATAACTTGTAAAGAAAAAGCCAGGTTCATCCAAAAACTAGCGGCTTGATTGGCGCTGTGTAATTGCGCTGCTGTTCGGCGATCTATTTCTGAAAAAAACTGATCAACTGGCGCCATGATCTTTGCAACTTCACGATGATAGTTCCGATCGAAGACGATCCTTAAAGCAAAAGTATTTGCGCTTTCACCCGGCTCTGGATAAAAAGAACCTTTAACAACGCGCCCTTCGCGGACGGTTTTCATCGCTTGGTCTTCAGTTTTAATTAACCCGTTCGACTGTTCATTTGCCTGCTTGAGCAGCGAAAATTCTTTGGCTGAAAAGTTTAGCTCACGCATGATGTCGGTTTGTTTTTTCAACTGACCAGGATAAAGCGCCGCATTGACTGTGCTTGGTCGAATACTTTCACCGCTACGCCATTTAACAATATTCCAATATTCGTCCCAATGTTGTTGGTCGCCGGTAGCAACAAATGATCGAGCAAGTCGAGTAAGGTCCATTGAGGTATGTCGAAATTCATCAGCAAGAGCAAAGGATAAATAGCGACTTTTGCTGGCTTCGATTTGCTGTGCATTTTTTTCTGAAGCCATTTGCTCCGAAAAAATAGCTAGGCTAATCATTACGATTGCCAGAGCAAAAATAGCCAGTAATTTGGTTCTTATTTTCATGATTTAAAATTCTTTTTTATTAGATATTAAAATATTTAACGGCTCTGTCGCATCTTGAAACTTAAATATAACAAGTCTTATTTCTGACAATGTTAAGCTACCTGCGAGTAAAAATGTTCCCTTATAATCATTTCAAAAACAGCATAAATCGGACCGTTGTGGGTGTATTTCGTCATAATTCAACGACATAGCACAAAGTATTAGAAATTAAGCCACTTCTAATGCTTTAGTATTACTCAGTAACAAGATCAACGCAATATTTCCATTAATTTTATAGCCTAGCTATCAGGCTCTTTCACAGCAAAATCACTGATCGAGAGCTCAATAAAAGAAAAGTAAAATCGAGTAATTGCCCGGTTATCAAAAACAATAATAGCGTAATAATTTACGTTTGAGATAAAACATTTAACACCACAAATGTAATCATTAAGTTAACAACAGCTTAGCCATTAATAAAAAATATAATCTTATTGCCTTATATTTTCATCCCATATATTTAGCGCCGTTATTATGATTATCAGGCGGCTGTGCTCGCTTTATTCGAGCTCTATTTAGCGCCTGAGCTATACTGGCACTATTGTGTTGTGGGCAACGAAGTTTGCTTGCCCTCGCCCGGAGGTCGAATATAAATAAAAACAAAGGTTTTACCCTTATAGAGCTGATTTTAGTCATTGTGATTTTAGGGATTATCGCCATCACGGCCGCCCCTAAATTTATTGGCCTAGGCACAGATGCCAAAAGAGCGGCTTTTACCGCTATTGCTGCAGCATTTAGAACAGGTGTAGAGCAAGTGCACTTTGCGTGGCTCATTAGAGGGAACGGACAAGAGATTCAAAATTTTATCGCTATTTCTGACCCGCTAGCAGGGGGAGATCTTAGCGTTAATAGTGCCGGCTACCCCGCAGATACCCGTGGTTATAGCCGCAAACTAGACAGCCGCAGAGACTGTGATGATGTATGGCGCGCAGTGCTCGATTCACAAGATGCTTTAGTGGCTAGTGATGACACAGCCGATTTCAAATCAGTTTATGAAGGCAGTAATAGTTGCACTTACACCTACGTCGACCTACCTCAGTTTACGGTATTTTATAATTCAAATAGCGGTAAAGTCACGATTAACAATTAACTTAATAACCTCGATATTATCTCAGAAAATTTTATTATAAACGCGCATGTAATATCTGAGTTAACTCTTGCTTGGTTAATATTAGTGGATTGGTCTTCATGCTATTACCCGCACTTTCTTTAACGATTAGCTCAATATCATCAACCGTCATTCCGTAGCGACTCAAGGTTGGCAGCGACAGTATATTGGTCCAATGGGTGAGAGTATCCACTAACGAGATGAGTGCCAAATGATGGTCTAACTGCGGGCGGTGCACCAACAGGCGACCAACCTGGGCATATCGGGTCAAAGCGACAGCATTTGGCTGACGTGCTTGTAGCGCTGCAATATTGGTTTTAGTCACAATAGCTAAAGTTGTACCGCACGCGACCCCGTGCGGAATAGGAAAATTCGCGCCTAAGGGCGACGCTAGACCATGAACGGCGCCAAGACCCGTTTGTGCCAAACATATGCCTGAAATCATCGACGCGTATGCCAGATAATCAAGCCCCGCGAGATCAGCTTCCGAATTTTGACTAAAACCTGCGAGAAAATACTCAAGACCACTTAAAGCCAGCGCATCGGTAATTGGATTACTGCGCGGCGAAGTATACGACTCTAATAGCTGAGTAAAAGCATCCATCGCGTTGGCAATTAACTGCGGCCGAGGGCAGCCATCAAGTAACTCGGGATCAATAATCGCTAGGTGCGCGGTCAGCTTCGGATCGCGAAACGATTTTTTAAAACCTTGGTTATTATCACTTAGCACCGCATTTTTGGTCATTTCACTACCCGTGCCTGCGGTAGTTGGCACAGCGATAAAAGGTAACGACGGCCCCGCAAAAACAAGCCCTCGCCCGACGCCTTCAAGGTGGTCCATGACGGACTGCCCCTGAATCAATAAACCGGCTATCGCTTTGCCTGCATCTAGGGCGCTGCCACCGCCGACAGCCACCACTACATTCATGTTGGTTTGGTGATATTGCGTAACCGCATCATCGATTAAGTCAGGAGAAGGCTCACCAGCAATGTGCACCAGTGACCAATTAATGCCTTTGGCACTCAACTGTTTTTTTAAATCAGTCCAGTGCGCGCTGTTCGTAAACGAATGACTGCCTGTTACAATTAATACCCGCTCACCATAACAACAAATTTCATCGGCTAGCTTAGCAAATGTCCCCCGACCAAAAATAATTTTCGGTAGCCGAGAAAATGTAAAACTATTAAGGCACAACAGATGGTCATTTGACATGCTTTCTCCAAGTATAATCATTTGGTGGTTATGCTGCTTAAATAGCATCTTCATCGTTAAGATAAATGCATTGGAATGTCGAGCCCCACTTTGACATTCTCCATCGCGACCGACGAACTGAATCTTTGGATATTGGTATTATTAAAGAATAACTTTCGAGTTATTTTTTCATATTGCAGCATATTGGCCGCCGCAATAATTAAAATAAAATCAGCATCACCTGTCACATAATAACATTGCTGAACTTCGTCATGCTCAAGCATGCTAGTACGAAAGTTATCGATAATCGCTGCACCGCCTTGCTTCATAATGACAGAGACAATCACGGTAACATAACTGCCAACTAACGTCGCATCGAGTACCGCAACTTCCTTTTTAATCACGCCACGGTCACGTAATTTCTTGATCCGACGTTGACATGCTGTCGCTGACAAACCTATTTGGTCACCAAGCGCCTGAGTCGACAGCTTAGCGTTTTGCTGTAGTGACGCTAGAATATGCAGGTCAAAATCATCCATTTGGTCGATTTCCTCTTAAACTTGGTCAAAACGCAGGTAAACGACTTTAGACGATGACATTTGCAGCGTAACAGTGCAATAAAACAATTAAGATAATCTATTAGAAATATTATAAATGCGAGGATCAACCGTGGTGAGCATAACTAATAATAACAAAATGATTGGGGCAGGATTTGGCCTACTGGCCGCAATTATTTGGGGCGCGTGGCCGGTGTTATCAAAAATGGCCACCAACAATAACTTGTTAGCCACTGATATTGCAGCATTACGCTTTGGTGTGGCTGGTTGTTTGCTATTGCCAGTACTGTTGTACCAAGGGATCAAGTTAAAACAAATTGCCAGCAAAGGCCTGTTGCTGGCGATCGGCGCTGGCGCACCTTATGTGTTACTCGCCACCACCGGCCTAACTTTAGCGCCCAACGCCCACTTTGGCATTATTGCGCCCACCTCAATGTTAGCATTTACGACTTTAGGCAGTGTATTGTGGTTACGTGAATCGATTAGCACAGCCCGAATAATTGGAGTAATGTTGATCTTAATCGGTATATTTATCGTTGGCGGCAGTGGTCTTGGTGATATTTCTAGTGGCACTTTACTGGGCGATCTGATGTTTTTAGGCTGCGGCATGTTGTGGGCCAGTTACACCTTGTTATGTCGCCGCTGGCAGATAAACCCGTGGACAGCAACGGCATTAGTATCGGTCGTTTCGATGTTCATTTATTTACCTATTTATTGGTTTGGCATTAACAGCCAATTATCATTACAACCTTTAAATACGCTAATTTTTCAGGGGGTTTTTCAAGGGGTGGTCGTCGCGATTTTAGCGCTCTATTTTTATTCTAAAGCGATTAGCTTATTAGGATCGAGTACCAGCGCTGTTTTCACCGCGTTGGTTCCTCCTTTTTCTATTTTATTTGGCGCGCTAATCCTTAAAGAGCCAATTTCCTTGGTCGAGTATTTAGGGCTTGGTTTTGTTGCGATAGGCATGTTATTTGCGCTAAAAATATTGCGCCTGCCCAGCGGCTATTTAACCAACAGAACCAATAATGGCTGATAAAAATAGCCACAACAGGTGTCGTAACAACCTATCGTGGCTAAATAACAGCACTACTCATGCGTTGTGATCTTGTTTAACATGCGTTCTAAAATATCTTTGTGAGCATGTCTTGATCGCTTAACGTGGGATGCTCTTGCGTACCTAGGCTCGATGATTGAAATTGGGACTTCATCGAAGAAACCCAATTTTTAGCGCGTGGTGTCAGCTTATCATGCTCATTTTGCAAATGCCCTCTTACTAATAAAACGCCCATGTCGGCACCTTTATAAATATATTCGCCGGGACCTAATATCCGTAGAAAAAATGCCTCGTTCATGCCAGAAACATTACTCCAATCAGCCGTGCGGCGAATTAATTCCACATCGTTATTTTCAGTCATCTTCCATATCCCAGAGCGAGGCACTTGGTTCAGGATCCTGACATCATCACCAGTGTGCTTGAAAATCACATGACTCCAAGTATCAAAGTCGCGCCAGCGCTTTTGTATTTCACGGATATTAATTTCATAATCAATATCCATATGTTCCAATAAATGAAACATCAACAATGGTACACCGCCGTACTTTTGTGTGAGTAAATTGGTGATCGGAGATGCACCACTTACACGCGGATTAAGCTCGCCTAGATACATCTTGCCATCTTTTTTATCAATTAAATAATCAATACAGAATGTGCCTTTATACCCTTCTTTATACAGCCGTTCACCAAACTTTTTCACCATGGTTTCAAGCTTATTACGCGCTCGAGTGTTAAGAATGTTAACAAAGCCTTCGTTACCACACCAACCGCCTTTAAAAGGCGTTAGCTCTTTATGACCAACTAGTTCACTTAAGATTGGACCAACAATGGTACCGTGCTTAGTTGCGACCGCTTCAACCGTACCGCAACGAGGATCGATCTGTTTCATGACCTTAATTTCTTGACCAATAATTTGTGCCGAATGCTCATCCCAATCTTTTACGCAAGAAATAAAGAAAGTTGTTTTCCCTGAGTCGCCATACGGCGTTTGAATGACCAAGTTTTTACCTAATTTGGCTGATTTTGCCAATTCAGTTAACGCTTTATAACTTTTGGCCTCGCCTAGAATATTAGGGACACTAGCGACACCAGCCTCATTTGCCATCTGCGTGGTGACAATTTTAGAATCTAATCGGTTGCGTAGTTCATGCGCAGGCATTGCAATTTTAATACCGAGTTTTTTTGCTAATTTTTCAGTTTTCTGGTCAAACATAACAGCCATCATATGGCCGCCTTTCGGACGCTGCCCCATATAATCGCGAGTCTCTGGGTGCTCAAGTAAATAGTTAACGACATCTTCTAAACTCGTAAACTCAGGCGCTCCACGATCTTTAGGGATGAAAACTCGATGATGAACACCGTCAAAACAATCGAAATAATTAATATAACGCAGAGTCGGTACCAATTGACCTAATCCTAAAATATTAAAAGGCGTCGCAGAAACAAAATAAATTGGTTTTTTGTACGTGCGAAAAAATTTATAAATATCAGTTAACCCTTGAAGCTTTTCCATTCCCATACCTCTTTATTACAATTTTTATTATCTTACGAGCAACCAGAGCCTATAATTCAATCGTTTGTAACTGCTCAACAACTTACTAGACCATAGCTATTTTTTGTTATCTAAAATCCTAATTTATATCGATATATCCCTTATGTTTATGCCAGCTTGCTAATTAATTTAACTCGACAAATGCGAAAACAGTCATCATCGCTTATCATCAATCTCAACTGTTTTTTTTGTTTTTTGTATTTTTTTTGCGCTTATTTTGTCGCATCGACGCCTTAGTTTATTGTTCTGCTCTAGCTGCAATAAGGTTTTTTCGGTGAAGACGCTTAAACCCAGTTCAGGGTTATATCCATGAATTTCCTTAACGTCTAAGGCCTTCATATAGGCCAATATTTCGTGACTAATCACTTGTCCAGGCACCAAAATAGGAAAACCAGGCGGGTAAGGAATAATAAAAGTGGTCGACACAAATTCTCGGCCATCTTTCATCGCGTTTTCAAGTTCACCATTGTCTAAGTTAACGTATTCGTAATTATCATCGTCATAAGATAAGAAATAGGCCTTACGGATGTCGCCTTCCGTTGACCCTAAGTCTTTGCCCGGGCAAAACGCATGGTGAAAACAGCTAAAGTCGGGTAGTGGCGGTAATTCTTTGGTTAAAGAAATAACGCGTTTTTGATGCAGGGTACGTTCGGCAGGGCTCATTTCTAACTCACGAACCTCTAGTTCCGATACAATTTTATGTAAGCAATTTAATAAGTAAATTATCGAACTGCGTGAAGTTCCAATGTTCACGATAAACAAAATAGTATTGCGGGATGTTTTATTTATTTGAATCCCGTGTTTGTCCATTAAATATTTATCTTTAAACGTATTGCCATCAATCCCCGTTTTTCCAATGTGCACAGTTACCCGGGTCGGGTCGACCACAAATTCATCGTTAGCCCATGCTTCTTCCATTTGGCTAAAACCGGCTTGTTCATTAAAGAATGAATCAACGCCTGACTGGCGGTATTCTTGGGGAATTAAATCTTTATTGATCAATACCTCAAAATATTTCTTTAGTCGTTCGCCTTGATAGGCGGCTTGGCGTAGGGTCATTGCTAGCTCTAGCTGCTTATTCACCATCTGGTAACCTTCTAGCTCAGCTTGGCGGCGGCCAATATCTAGCGATGCTAATATTTGATAATTAGGCGAGGTAGAAGTGTGTGTCATGTAGGCTTCATTAAAGGTGATTTCAACCTTCTGCCGGAAATCCTGATCAAAGATATGGATCATTGAACCTTGACGCAGCGCTGTCATTGTTTTGTGAGTAGATTGAGTGGTATAGGTACGAATTCGAACCAAGTCAGGGTCCGGCATTAGTTTGTTTTCTAACATCCAAGCCGTTTTGTTATTGTCGTCGATCTTGGCTAATTGCTTTTTATAGGCCTGATATTTGGTCTGATATCTTGTTCGCTTATACCGCCTATTTAACGACGCTGCAGCAGCCATCGCCGTTCTAGAGCGATAAATAGGATTAAAGCTCGCGAAAGCAAACCAAGCCTCATCCCACAAGAAGACTAAATCGGGTTTTATCGCTAAGCACTCTTGCATAACCTGACGGACGTTATACACCACACCATCGAACGTGCAGTTAGTTAGCAATAACATTTTTACCCGTTCTAATTGCCCTAACTCTTTATAATTCAATAAAGTTCGTTTTATTTCTTTTAATGGCACACCGCCATAAATAGAAAGATCATGCAGCGGATAAGAGTCTAAATATTTGACATGAGCGCCGGCTAAAACCATGCCGTAGTGATGAGATTTATGGCAATCGCGGTCAACCAGAATAATATCCCCAGGTTGCACTAACGCTTGCACCACTATTTTATTAGCGGTCGAGGTACCATTGGTCACAAAATAAGAGCTGCGCGAACCATAAGCTCTTGAGGCGTATTCTTGCGCTTTTTTCAACGGACCTGTCGGTTGCAGCAATGAGTCAAGACCACCTGAGGTGGTCGATGTTTCAGCCAGAAAGATATTTGTGCCATAAAAATCAAGCATATCGCCAATCCAGTTAGACCTTTCAATCGATTTAGCACGAGAAATTGGCAGTGCATGGAAAGTGCCTGTCGGTCGACGGCTATATTTTTTCAATGCGGAAAAGAATGGCGTATCGAAACGAGCAGCAACGCCGCCCAACAGACTGTGATGCATATCTAGACTTGAGTTTTCACTGTAAAAAACGCGATTGAAATAGCCATCATCATCTTGATTACCCGACTCTGCCGCCATGTCAGAAATTAGGTATAAGTCTAACTCGGGGCGTAAATATTTAATCAATCGTCCAAGTTCATTGCCTTGATTTTTACTGTTATAAACATATTTACAGAGTTTTTCATCGATCGCCGCGACAATATGCGAAACAAGCCCACTATTTCGTTCCGATTTCATCGGAAAACCAGGCCGTAATATGCACGCTTGAATGTTAGAGTTAATCAAAATAGCAATAATGGCATCTTCAAAGCTTGGCACGACAATTGGCGTATAATTAAACTGGTCATCATGGTGACGCATTGAGCGCACCGAGTTTAATAATTGGTTTTCGGCATTAATCATTAAGTTATCAACGATCAACACTTCAAAATAAGGCTTTGCTCTCGAACTTTTACCGCCAGAACTATTAAGCTGAATGTTTTCGTCGTGCTCAATACTATTATTTGAAAGCGATAAATCGACATCTTTACGCCGATAGGTACCATTTTCTAAAAAATAATGGATTTGCGATACGCCATGGGATAGCGCAATATAATCTTCTTGTTCAAACCTTTCCTTTAAATAGCGAAAATTTTCTTTCGAGGGAAAAGCGGTATAATCCTCAATCGTTTCAAGCGATATAAGAGAAAGCTCAACCGCCTTTTTTAAACGTTTTTTCCCCGCTTCTTTTACATTACTCATTGAAAGGTGAAAGGTATATTTCTTTAACTTTACCCAGGTATCTTGCCGTTTATTATTCAGTTGGTGATAAAAGCCGATCATTTTTTGTGTTTTTTTATTGTCAACTTTAGGCATGCATATGACCTTCATTATGTTTGTTGGTATCAATGACCAATAGATTATTTTTCTCAGCTAAATCATCATGATTTAACAATATATTTAACAACTCGATCACTAAAAAAAACCAATAGCTTTGTTGGTTAAGGGGTAATAAGTGGGAGTTTTATGTAAAGAGCATCCGTTATTTATACAAACCTAGTCACGGCGTCTCTAATGAATGGCTTTGCGATAGATATCTTTTTGAATTCTCAGCACCCTAGCGAACTACTGAGTATCAATGCTCATCCCTAGATAAATTTAATTATAGGAAACTTTTCGCTATAGCTAATTTTATTCTTAATTTATTTATATTTTGGCTGTAATGCTTTTATAAAAGTAACTGCTACTATAATTGTGACGTATTGCATTTAATAAAATCGAAGCCCTTCTATTCTGGCAAAAATATTCGGCCAAATGTAAAACTACACCTTGGACCTATCGCCAAGAAATTCACTAATGATTATATAAATAAGGATCCTCTTTTATGACGCCATTTGGTATTGCTGGCATTCAAATGAACTTACAGCACGGTAACAATGTTGATGCGATTGAAGAGCGTATTGACGTCCTAATGAGTCTTTATCCTTGGGTAGAAATGGTAGTCGTTAGTGAGTTAGCCGCTCATGGACCGTTACATAGCTTTGCTCAAACCATGCCTGGGATTACCGAACAACGATTTTGCGCCATGGCCATTAAACACAATATTTGGTTAATTCCGGGATCCTTTTTTGAAAATCTCAATGACGAAATTTTCAATACTGCCCCAGTAATCAATCCGCAAGGCGAAGTGATTGCTCGCCATCGCAAGTTGTTTCCATTTTGCCCTTTTGAAGAAGGCGTCAGCGCTGGCAGCGAGTTCGTTGTTTTTGATGTGCCTAATGCGGGTCGTTTTGGGGTGTGTATTTGTTATGACATGTGGTTCCCTGAAGTACTTAGAACGCTAACGTCGATGGGCGCAGAAGTTATAATCCATCCTGTATTAACGGGAAGTAATGACCGAGATATTGAACTAAACCTTGCACGCAGCAGTGGTGCGCTTTTCCAAAGCTACATTATTGACATTAATGGTTTAGGTGCATGTGGCGTTGGTAAGTCTTGCATTATCGATCCCGCCGGCAGAGTAATACATCAAGCGGGAGAAACGAATGAATATTTAGTCACCGAACTCGACTTTGATTTAGTGCGCCGCCAAAGAGAAACCGGCTTACGCAGTCTCGGGCAACCACTGAAAAGCTTTAGAGATAGTAAAATTAACTTTACCGTCTATAACCAAGACAACAATACGCATAATTACCTTAATAGTTTAGGGCCATTACAAAAGCCGAGCCGTGACGATAAAAACACCATGGCTAAGGATCCAGCTTCAATTGTTCATCACAATATTGTTCCAACGGATGTAGCAATGCCTTTAAACACCGCTGTAAATTATGGACTGGAAGCTACCCTAATTGATGATTTTTCAGAACTGGTTATTTCTGACACTAGCGAGGTTGAGGTGGCGAACATAGTCGACAGTGCTTTGTTAGCGCAACAACCTAAAAAAACATCTTAGAATCAATCGCACTATAAAATGCAGGCAAAGAACCAGCCCAACTTAAGAAACACATAAAATCATGACAAAAGAGCTTTCAACATTAGGGTTTTCTTCTAGGATCGAACACTACTTAGGTGAAAAATTAGTGCTTAGCTACGCACAGGCTTGGCCAGCTTACCACCATTGGTTAAGTCGAGCTCCAAAGCCGGTTAGCGCGGCAACGGGTAGATCTAAAATTCAACAGTATATGCCTAAGTTATTAGCAACTTATGATGAGTTATGTCATGTATTGGGCGCAAGTGAAGTCACCGGTGCCTTTTTAAGTTTATATAATCCGCCCTCTTTTCGTGCTGGTTGCTCCCAAGCATGTAAAACGACCAATAATAATATTGAGTTAGTCAGGAATTACGATTTCCCGCAGCAGTTAAGCGATCGTTTATTGCTACATTCTAATTGGAATGGCACTCGCGTAATCGCGATGACCGATTGTTTATGGGGGGTTATTGATGGCATGAACGAGCATGGTTTAGCCCTCTCATTAGCTTATGGTGGCAGCCCTAAACGAGGTGATGGTTTTGCCATAACCTTAGTATTACGCTACATCTTAGAGTTTTGTACGAACACTGATGAAGCCATAACTGTGTTAAAACGTATTCCGATTAATATGCCTTATAATATTACCGTAGTCGACCGCACTGGCCATGCAAATACCATTGCCATTTGCCCTGGTGAAACCGTAAAAGTACATAAAATTGGCTTTGCCACTAACCACCAGCAAGGTGGTATTATTGAAGATTTTGATGCGGTAGCTGATAGTTATGCCCGAGAGCAGTACTTATCGACTCATTTGTCCGATCCTCGCCAAACTAAGACCCCTGTAGTGAATTTATTTTTAAATGCACCGCTGTTAAGAAAGTCGAGCGACTGGAATGGCTGGGGCACCTTGTACACCGCACGATATCTGCCATTACTTGGCATTGTGGAACTGCATTGGCCTAATGGTCAAATTCTTAGCCAAAGCTTTACTCAGTTTATTGAAAGTGATATCAACGTAACGTCCACTGCTTATCTATAAATATCGCTGACTAAAGCTTGTGCTAACCTTAAATACATTGGCCACCATAACGCAGCAAATAAGACAAAAGAAAATCAACCTATTGTAACTGCTTGGTTCTTTTTAAGATCTAAGCAAATGATGAATATCATTAACAGCACCAGCAATAGAACAACCATTGTAATAGCCAGGTAGACAAGATCTAGCGAACCGCTCACCTCGCGAATATAACCTGCCAGCAAATTACCGAGTGCGCCACCTAAACCCGATGTCACCATGCAAATACTGCTAATCTGCATGGTGGCTGTTGATGAAAATCGCTGCCTAATCCACCCCGCCAAGATCCCCCATACCGGAAAATACATGAGTCCATAACCAAACCCTGCGATTAGGGCATAACGCGATGGTTGATAAATAAAACAAGCCAGACACATGCCAAAACCACTGAATATCACCAACAGTGCGATAGCGTGCCCCATGCGATCTGCAATAAATCCTGCCACAAAGCCAGCCACCATGCCGCTAAGGCCAACAATGCCCCACGTATATCCGCCGAGCGCGGCAGGTAAGCCTAGCTCATCTAAATAGGTATTAAACCAAGTAGCAAATGGCATAGCTGAAAGACCAACCAAGAAACAAATAACGCAGGAAAACAACGCCGTACGTTCATTAATAATGACCGAAAATAGTTTTTTAGCGGCAATTGTGTTGGCGGCAGGAATATTGGTGTCTGCGGATGAATTGGTCGCAGGCCCAGCAGTTTTGCGGGCTTCGTCACCGCTAATGCTCGCTAATAGTCGCCATGTCATCACGACAACAAACACCCCAAATGCCGCTGCGGCTTGCCAACTAGCCTGCCAGCCCAAACTTGGTACAACGACAAGAATAAGCAAGCCATTAATTCCATAACCCCAAGCCGTGCCACTGCCGGCACAAGAGAGCTGGGTAGAACATTGCTCTGGTTTGGCACAGCGACTAATAATCTCGACAATAGTGCCCCAACTAATCGCTGCACTAGCGGCAAGAGTTGCGAGTACGATAGTAATGATTAATGGGTCTTGCACTTGTGACATTGTAAATAACAACCCGGTCGAGATGGTGCCCGTACCAAGTGCTAACGTTGCACTGCTCAAGCGGTGCCCTATTACCCCCAGTAACAATGCTCCCCCTAAGTAGGCCAGTTGAGAAACTGCACCAATCGTCGCCAAATGCCAATGCGTAAGCGCGATATCTTCGCGCATCAGTGGCACTAAAGCAGCAAATAAGAAAACCCCAAAGCCATGGCTAACGATCTGATTAAGACCAAAAGTAGCAGCGATCCGCAAGGTGTAACCTCCTTTTATTGTTATCACTAATTTAGCGGTAGCCTGACTAGCCAATGCGCTATTAAGTTGCCTAGTATTTCCGACCAGTACTAGATTAATAAATCACCTAAATTAGAACGTAGCTTATACGACCCCCACACATTCAATAACGACACCCTATAGGTGAACATTTTACTTATTATTATTGTTTATCTCACCGTAATTGATTTGCAAGTGAGCCTATTGCAATAGGCTGCGATATTTTCTAATCACCCATGGGCTAGGTTTGGGGGGAAATGCTGCGCTCCTGCCATCAGCAGGATTAGGAAACGGATTTTTTTACCCGATTTTTAGCGATAACAAGTTGTTACGGCTAGTTAGCGAGGAACCAGTGATTAACTTAAAAGAACGGTATATTGATTATTTGCCTCCAGCATCTAGTCGTGAACGTTCGGTGTTTTCAACTAAAATCCCAGTGCCTAACTGATTAATTTGATCCCACAATTTTTCAGTAATTTCGATGCCAAATTCAACAGTATGCGCTTTGTTTTCGGCAATTTGTTGCTCGCTAATATAGTGCTGATCTTTACTTTGCAGTGACGAGGTTAAATCAACACGTGAGCTACAAATAATAGTTAACGCCTGCTTGTCTTCGCTACTGCTGACCAAACTGGTCACGGCTTCACTATAACTAGGATAACGCTGTCCTGAGCGAATTGCCGCCGTATGCTCGGTAATATCATTACTACCATTTTGCCAATAAGCAGCGGCACTTATGCCACGGCGACCACAATCTGTTAACGCTTTTAAAATAAACATTCGGTTATGACAATTGTGCACCGTAATAGTGGCAATGCCACTTTCTAAGGCTTTAGCCTGCGCTAAATCAACCGCCGCTGCACCACAATTAAGTGCGCTGCGACCGTGAGCGTCAATCGTTGCCGATGTGCTGTCCTCATAAACTACCTTACTGAGCGGTTTTTCACGGTCGGCAGCGACAAAATCAATCGCACTGGTTAACTCATTAAGCCCATGCAACCCATGTTTTTCCAACCACAAAATCATATTTGCGGCATCTTCATAATTGCCAACAAAATACCCACTAGCTTCAAAACATCGTCGCAGTGTTGCTTTTAATTCATTCATTGAAATATACATCAGTGCAGTCCTATTGAGTTGACAAACGTGTTGGCGCTAGCGGCATAAACCAATCATCGCTAAATGGCTGGCCTATTTCATCTAACAGAGGAGCGCCTTGGAACATGGTATTGCGCACCCACAACCGAGAGCGTGGATCAAATTTACTAACCCCGAAAAATGCTAATTTACAGCGTAACAAATGCATTGGTAACACGTTACGATCGAGTAAATTCGCTTGAATATCACCATAAACACAATGATTCATCGTCTGAATTCTGCGCACAGTGCCCCGTAGCTTAGGTTGATCGACCATAAATCGAGCCGTGGTATGGTCGGGATATTGCCGTATATAGTCTCGCAATAGCTGATAACAGCGATGCACTGCAAAACCAACGGCTAAATCCATGTGTTTTTTCTTACCTTGGGCATTTGCAATACTACCAAGGCGAGGCTCCATTTTTTCTTCAGAGCGATACCAATAAGTCTCACGCGCGCCTTCAGCATTAAAATCAATCGCAATCGCCCATGCATAACGCTGCTCTATAATCGATTTTAACTGCTGTAACGGCATTAAAGGATCTAAATCCAAATTCTCTTCAATGAGATGAAAGTCTTCTAATTCATCAACCAGTTCAGGGTGTAATTCAAGTAAAACAGACACTAATATTTCTTGCCCATGAACAGAACAATACTGTTCGCTCCAACCAATTAACTGGTCAAAAGAAACAAGATTGTCAATTATTTGAGTTTTTAACGCTGCCAAATCTTCAATCACACGTTGATTATGATCAGCCTGGCGCTGATCCCCCGTAATCGTTTGTACAGTATGCTGCGAGCACCTCTCAATCAGACCAATCAGCCGTTGCTGTACCGTGGAGTTGATGCAACCAAACGTGCGAACACGAGCCAAAGCCAATTCACGCATTGTAATCCATTGGTTAATCAATTGTGGGTGATTGACCAAATAAGGTGCCATTCCCAAGCCCGTTGAATTGCCAATGCCAAAGTAATGCTTAAGATCAGTACGCATTGGATTAAACGTGGCCGGTTCTTTATGCTTAGCTATATGCTCAACCTGCAATAAACTAAAGTTACGCAGCATCCAACAAACAAACATCTCGCCAGCAAATGGCCGAGCAAAATCTTGGTGTTTAGCACGTACTTTCTCCCAATCTGCCATGCCTAATTTACCACTACCATAAACCGCGGTCGTACGATACAAATAACCGACCTGCACAATTTTATCGACATCGGGCTGTAGCCCTGCTGCCAGTTGATCGACCACATAATCGAAATTACGGCCACTGCGATTCGCACGAGACAACACAAAAACACGCGAATCGAGTCGGCCCGCTTCTTGCTTTGGAACATTTTGTGCTAATTTTTCAACATAATGCGAATCAACTCTGCCTTCAACTAGCGCCATGGTTAAATCCCACTGCGTGGCTATAACCCGGTCGTTACGCTCTTCGTCACAAAGATACGACGAAAACAACACGAAACTAAAAACACCATGTGGGGCATTAACTTCATAAACCACGGTGCCATAACCTTTCGGATCAAGATCAAAGCGTACGGGTTCAATTTGCCAGCGCTCACGAAAAATTCGACGTACTAGCGTCCTCATAAAACTCAAGCGACTTTGGTGAAATGCACCTAAACGTTCAATATCCATCACTTGTTTAGCCGAGCGTAACGGCAGCGCCGTTTCCCCGCTCAGTGATGAGTTAATAGCGGCACGAGTGATCATTCTACGGTTCCTTTTTCATTGCTACACCAAAATTCACCGGTGTTTTTATATTATTATTCTAATCACGCCAGCGATTACCGCTGGTCGCAAACAATGGCTCATTGTTGAACAAAAATATTCTATAGCCAAGTCAAAAGGCTATATCAGCTGATAAGAATAACTTATCAAAAACACTTAACTAATTAATTATAAATCAAATTTTATTCCAGAAAAATTATTCAAGGTTATAAATAGCGCAACTTTAACTATAGGATTAGGACCCTGATGTGGTACTGGTTCAGATGCTATTGAGCCGTTAAATACGTGAGAATACTCAACTTAGACAATCTGTTTTTGGTTACACTTATTTTGTTCAGGTGATATGTCAATTCTTAGCGCGCCTGTTGCAGAATCTAGTTTAAAGAAATTTTATACAACAAAATTAATACTGTTATGCGCCATAGTACCCATAGGAATAGCAATAAAAGCCACTCGCCACCAATCAAGGCCTAAGTACTCACCTTGCAGTGCTCAATAATAAAATCAGCAAACCCTTGTGCCGCTGGTGATAATGATCTATCGCTCAACTGTACCAAGCCAATATGCCGTACTACATTAGGCTCACTTAATGGGATAAAGCGTAGATTCGCATTGTCTTTTGGAAAGGCATACCACGGCAATGTTGTAATACCAATACCCGCTTCTAACATCGCAATTAATGACATCATGCTCGAAATATAAAATTGAGAATCTTCGAGCAAGGGTGCCGCCTCGCTTTCTTCTAACAAACGAGAAGTACCATTGCTAATTAAGCGCTGTTGTAGCAATTCTTTCCAATGCAACTCGTTTGCGCTCGCTAGCGGATGGTCAACACGGCAAACAACCCCAATACGATCTTCCCAAATAGGGGTGAACGTTTTATTGGCGTGTTCGTCTGGTTGCCATAAACTGGCGATACCCAAATCAACTTGTTGATTTTCTACCATTTTGATCACGGCAGCAGAATTATCGTCATAAAAGCTAATGTGCAGTTCAGGCACATTGATAACAAACTTAGACAATAGTTCAGGCAAAATTCGACACGCAATTGATGGCACCGATGCGATTCTCAAATGGCCTGTTTTGTGCTCACGTAATAGAGACATATCGAGCGATACTCGATCATGGTGGGCAATCAGCTCTTTTGCTTTAGGAAAAAAATCGTGTCCAAAGGGAGTTAATTCAACGATGCTTGTTTTAGCATTACGCCTTTCAAACACCGCCACACCTAACTTATTCTCCAAATCTTTGATCGATAAAGATATAGCAGGTTGGGTTCGACAAGCCTGTGCCGCTGCTGCGTGGAAACCTTTATATTCAACCACCCACACGAAATGTCTTAGTTGCGCTATCTTAAATTCTGTCAGCATGATAAGTATTCCTTATCGATAGATATTATTTATTAATTTTTATTATTAAAGCATGTTTCATATGATAGCGCTAATCAGTTTACGGAGGTTTATATGTCAAATTCAATTTTTAGTAACTACATCGACGGTCAATGGGTTGCCGGTGCAAGCTCAATCGCTAATATCAGTCCAGCAGATATCAGTGACATTATCGGTCAGTACGCACAAGCTGACAAAGCGCAAACCGAAGCAGCGCTCGACGCCGCAATAAAAGGCCAACTAACATGGCAAGAAAGTGGTTTAGAGCAACGCTATTCAGTATTGATGGCCATTGGTGATGAATTAATTGCCCGCAAAGATGAATTAGGCAAATTACTAGCACGTGAAGAAGGTAAAACGTTAGCCGAAGGTGTTGGTGAAACTTACCGTTCAGGTCAGTTCTTCCACTACTACGCTGCTGAAGTATTACGCCAAATGGGCGAAACAGCCGAGTCAGTACGTCCGGGTGTTGAAATTCAAACACACCGCGAACCAGTGGGTGTTGTTGGCATTATCACGCCGTGGAACTTCCCAACCGCCACTGGTGCATGGAAAATCGCCCCAGCCTTAGCTTATGGCAATGCCATTGTGTTTAAGCCAGCGAATCAAGTACCAGCAAGCGCATGGGCACTCACCGAAATCATTTCACGTCAAGGCCTGCCAGCTGGTACTTTTAACCTAGTCATGGGCCCGGGATCGCAAGTGGGTGATGTATTAATCAATTCAACCAAAATCAACGCCCTAACCTTCACAGGTTCATTGGAAACAGGTCGTAAAGTGGCAGCTGCTACTGCAGCTAACTTAGTGAAATGCCAACTAGAAATGGGCAGTAAAAATGCACTTATCGTGCTTGACGATGCCGACTTAGACAACGCTGTTGAATGCGCAGTTGGCGGCGCTTACGGTGGCACAGGGCAAAAATGTACGGCCTCTTCACGCTTAATCGTGACCGAAGGTGTTCACGATCTGTTTGTTGAAAAAGTCATTGAACGGATGAAGAAGTTAGTTGTTGGTCACCCGCTAAGAGAAGGCGTGCACATTGGCGCAGTAGCCGATGCCCGCCAAATGGAGCAAAACCTTAGCTACCTTGAAATTGCTAAAAATGAAGGCGGCAAGTTGGTTTACGGTGGCGAAGTGCTTACCGAAGAAACCGAAGGTTATTACATGCAGCCTGCATTATTTACCGAAACCACTAACGACATGAAGATTAATCGTGATGAAGCTTTTGCACCGATTGCTTGCGTGATCAAAGTAAAAGATTACGAGGAAGCGTTAGCAACACTTAACGATACCAACTTTGGCCTAACTGGCGGCATTTGCACCACGTCATTGAAATACGCTACCGACTTTAGACGCCGTGCTAAAACAGGTTGTGTAATGATCAACCTGCCAACCGCTGGCACCGATTACCACGTGCCATTTGGCGGTCGTAAAGATTCTAGCTTTGGTGCTCGCGAGCAAGGTACTTACGCCAAAGAGTTTTACACCATAGTTAAAACGACTTATATCCGCGCGTAACGGGAGATAACCATGAATAATCAGCTGCATAAAGACCTTATTGTTATTGACGGTCTGCAATATTCTAACTGGAATCGTAAAATTTTCGAACAGCTGCAAGCTGGCGGAGTCACCATGGTTCACGTCACTATTGTTTACCACGAACAGATCCGTGAAACCTTATTGCGGATAAGCGACTGGAATCGTCAATTTGAGTTACACGGCGACCTTATTATGCCAGTAAAAAGTGCCGACGATATTCGATTAGCTAAAGTACTTGGCAAAGTCGGCATTATGTTTGGCGCCCAAAACTGCTCACCCGTTGAAGACGACATTGGCATGGTTGAGATCATGCGTGAACTCAATTTAATGATTATGCAGCTGACTTATAACAACCAAAGCCTCTTGGCCAGCGGTTGTTATGAAGCGGTCGACAGCGGTGTGACTCGCTTTGGCCACCAAGTGATAAAAGAAATGAATAGAGTCGGCATGGTGATTGATATGAGCCATAGCGCTGAACGTAGCACGCTTGAAGCAATTGAAATATCACAGCGCCCCATTGTAATTTCGCATGCTAACCCAAACAGCTTTCATCAGGCCAAACGTAATAAGTCTGACGCTGTGCTTAAAGCCTTAGGTGAGTCTGGTGGACTGCTTGGCTTTAGTCTTTATCCGTTCCATCTTAAAAATGGCTCGAATTGTAGTCTTAATGATTTTTGCGACATGGTGGCCAACACGGCAGAGCTGATGGGCACAGATCAAATTGGCATAGGTACTGACCTGTGCCAAGACCAGCCGTTATCAATCCTTGAATGGATGCGTAATGGCCGTTGGTCAAAAGAAATGGATTATGGCGAGGGTTCAAAAGCCAACGCCGACTGGCCGAAACCTTTGTCGTGGTTTCGTGACAGCCGAGATTTCCCCAATATTACCCAAGGCCTGCAAGCACGAGGCTTTAGTGATCAAGACGTTGCAAAAGTTATGGGGTTAAATTGGCTCAATTTCTTAGACGATGCCTTACAACCCCAAGTGACCACCGGCTAAGTGAGGGGCTTAGGCCCTTTCATTACTGTTAAGTCATAACATACCATCAATTATAAGAGTTCCATCATAGGAGTCGATAATGAGTAATAGTACAAATACCCCGGTTGCACCCGACGAGGTCACCGAAAAAAAACAAGGGCAATGGTTGGCTGAAGTCGATATGCCGGTATTTTTAATCAGTGGCGGCTCAATTTTGCTGTTTGCCGCACTGGCCTTATATGACATTGATATGATGTCGGGCTGGGTCAATAACGCCTTTGCTACCTCCACCAAGTTATTTGGCGCCTACTGGCAGGTTTTGTTGCTGCTAACATTCATTATTGGGCTGTTTTTAACCATTGGCCGTACGGGCTCGGTCGTGCTAGGTGGCATTAAAACCCCGGAAATGACGACCTTCAAATGGATTTCAATCATAATGTGTACGCTGTTAGCTGGTGGCGGGGTCTTTTGGGCCGCGGCAGAGCCGATGGCGCACTTTACCTCACCGCCACCATTATTTGGCGGCGAAACAGGCACGGTCGACGCGGCTTATAACGCGCTGGCGCAAAGCTTTATGCACTGGGGTTTTCTTGCTTGGGCTATTTTGGGCAGCTTAACCGGCATCGTACTAATGCATCTGCATTATGAAAAAGGCTTACCGCTTAAACCTCGTACCTTGCTTTACCCTGTCTTTGGCGACAAGGTAATGCAAGGTCCTTTTGGCGCAATTGTTGATTCAGTTTGTGTAATAGCCGTTGTTGCTGGCACTGTTGGCCCGATTGGTTTCCTTGGTTTGCAGGTGAGTTTTGGGCTGGAGAAGTTGTTCGACATTCCTAATACCTACACCACCCAAGTGACCATTTTAGTCGGCTTAATTGTAATTTATACCTTGTCAGCTGTTAGCGGTGTCACTCGTGGTATTCAATTACTAAGTAGCTTTAACATTGTGCTAGCCACGGCGTTAATGGCGTTCATTTTAATATTTGGCCCAACTGCATTTATTATTGACGCTTACATTCAATCATTTGGTATTTACCTTAATGAGTTTATTCCTATGGCAACCTTCCGTGCTAGTCCGGGTTGGTTAGACTGGTGGACAGTATTCTTCTGGGGTTGGTTCTTAGGTTATGGTCCGTTAATGGCAATGTTTGTCGCGCGTATTTCTCGTGGCCGAACTATCCGTCAAATGATCTTAACCATCTCTATTGTCGCGCCGGTTATCACGTGTTTCTGGTTTACTATCGTTGGCGGCAGTGGTTTGTTTTATGAGCTAGCTGAGCCTGGCGTGATATCTAAACCATTTACCGGATTTAATTTACCAGCGGCCTTATTAGCCATCACCGAACAGTTACCTTTTGGTGGCATCATTTCAATTTTATTCTTGGTTTTGACTACTATATTCGTCGCAACCACCGGTGACTCAATGACATACAGTATATCAATGGTAATGACCGGTAACGATCATCCACACGGTGGCGTACGGATATTCTGGGGCGTAATGATGGGTGTAATAGCAGCGATATTAATCTCGATTGGCTCAGGGGGTATATCAGCTCTGCAATCATTTATTGTTGTCACAGCAGTCCCCGTGTCGCTAGTCTTACTGCCTTCATTATGGACGGCACCGAGAATAGCCAAACAAATGGCCGATGATCAAGGCTTATAAGCAATGTGGATGAGCAAGGTGTATAAGCCTTGCTTTATAAACAAGTAAAACAACGTTTCAAAAGGAGCCGTTGGCTCCTTTTATTTAATATTTTTTCGCTATTAATTTTATCTGATAGCGCACAACTTAAAGAGCGCCCCTAACATGAAACAACCGGTTAAAACTGATCTTTTTGCATCAAAAGCCCCTTTAGAGTGGGCAATCATTGCCAATGGTACTCTGTCGACAGCACAAATTCCTATCGATAAAGAAGGCAAAGTGGTTGATGGCGGCATTGAAGCACAAGCGCGTCAAACGATGGAAAACTTTAAACACACCATTGAAGCGGCCAAGTTAACAATGGGCGACGTAACTCAAGTATTAATTTATGTCACGGCCCGCGATCAATTACCTGCTTTTAATAAGGTGTATGCTGAGTATTTCGAACCACCTTATCCAAATCGTGCAGCAATGATCGTTGCAGGATTAGCACGTGAAGAGATGTTGTGTGAAGTAGTTGCTTATGCGGCGGTACCATAATCGACCAAATGTCATTTAATCTATATTTACCCAGTGAGACCTTGTGCATTGATCGTTAAACCTGGGTATTGTTATAGCGCTCAAAAGACAACAACTTTCACTAAGATCATCACACTAGAAAGCAGTGAAAAGATTGCAATGACAGGTTTTAAGTAATGTGGTTTAAATAAGTGTTCAATCAGGGTCGAGAGATAAAAACCAACAATAACAGCCGGTAATAATGGCCAAGTCAAATCCATTTGTTTTGCGCTAATATTGCCTGTTATCGCCAGCAGTGCCAGTGAGATTAACGTGCTAATAAGAAAGAATAAACCCAGCTCAGCGCGAGCACGGTGTAACGTACAGTTTTGGTAAACCAGCGCAATCGGTGGTCCGCCGACACCCGTCGTAGTGCCCATCACGCCAGAAAAAAAACCCGCAATAATTAAGTTTCGCGCTGAGTTCGTTACCGCAAAGCGATGATAAGTCAGCGCTACAGATACCATAATGAGCAACGAAAATATCACGACAAAGGTTGCTGGTGACAATACTCCTAATAACATAATGCCAACCATGGAGCCTGCTAGGCGTCCCGCTAACGCTAATTTGGTATTATTAATCTGGAGCCGCTTTCGATACCGTAGGGTATTTAGTAATGAAAGAGAGAAACCAAAGATTAAAACAGGCGCAGCCAAGAAGTCTAGATCAATCAAGACCAACACTGGGGCTGCGATAACAGAGATGCCAAAGCCAGCTAAACTTTGCAGCGTTGCCCCAAACATCACCGCAATAAACGCGATTAGCAATAATATTGGATCGTCAAGCATCGTATTGGTGGCTCCTTAATTTCGTTAACAAATTTATCACCACCTCAGATCGACCAAATTAAAATGTTAGGTTTACATTAGTAACCAACAGGCCGCTAATAATTGATAATGAAAGAATTTCTTTAAAACTCAATGATTTCGCAAGAAAACCCAGTTAACGAATTGTTGCGACTATAGGCATAAGATGTTAGCTTACTGCGTTCAAAATAAAAACAAGCGTTTAATCTCTTATTAAAATGATACTTTTCTGGCTAATTTGGCCGCTCTTTTAATATCGTCTGGTTGTAATAACCCCCGCATGACAAGTACAACGCACTACGAAAGGTAATACCCCATGGCTGTATCCTCAACCTTTAATTTTCGTTTCACTATTTTTCATCGCACTCTCTTAATGAGCCTTAGCTCAATTGCTATCTTACTTATTGCACTAAGTTTTATTTTAAACAGTGTCGCTAATATGGTTACTTCAATCGAAGGAAACACTAGCCACCTGCAAAGCCAAACCGACGCTGTTAATCTGCAAAGCAGCTTGGTGAGTGATCAAGAGCAATTAATTAATTTGCAAACGACAACACTTGAAGCTTATGCATTTTATTCAACTTACCTTTATTGGAGTTTTGACTGGGTATTAACCACCAGCGACCGTTCTCAAGCAGAAATAAACAAAGCGGAAAAATCACTGAGATTTAAATTACAACAAATATCATCTCTTGATCAAGATCTTGCAGAAGCTGCTGAGGTTGTCGTTATTTATCTAGAAGATTTTAATTCGACCATTGCGCAAGCGGTAGAACGCACTAAAAGCAATGCCTCTAAACATCGTATTAGCTCAAAGGTTAGTGAAGCTCAAACGCATAGCATGGCAATGAATGCAATGTTTGATGCAATTTTAGAGCAAACCGGCAACGCGGTTAAAGAAGCCAACCAAGGCGTCAAAACGGCGGGTGACCAAGTGCGTTTAGCCGCTAATAAAGTCTTGGTAGGCAGTGAGCAAGTGGCAGCATCTGGTCACAGTTTAACCGAAAAAATACTGGCCGTAATGGTTGCCTCAGCCATAATTAGCCTAATTTTAGGTGTGTTTATGGCCCGGTCGATCACAGCACCCATTCGACAACTAACGTCAGTCATTATCGATATTGACCGAACTTCTGATCTAAGTCGTCGTATTAGCTACCAAGGTAAAAATGAAGTGGGTGATATCGGCACCGCTTTTAATGCGATGTTAGAAAAGTTTCATCATATTATCGAGCAACTGGCGCGCTGTGCTGATCACTTAAGTGATTCCTCACAAACCAGTGCAAAAGTTAGCGAAACAACCAATAATAGCGCGCAAAATCTGCGTCAAGAAACTGATTTAGTCGCCACTGCTACTGGCCAGCTTGCCACCACTGTCCAAGAAGTTAATATCAGCACCGACGACGCAGTTAAACAAGCAGAACAAGCACAACAAGCCTGTCGAAATGGCCAGCAACTTGTCGCCAATACGATGGGCGCTATTGAATCATTGTCTAACCAAATCAACGAGAGCTCGACAGCAGTTAATAACTTAGCCAAAGAAACCGACGCTATTGGCTCGGTACTCGATGTTATACGCGGTATTGCTAATCAAACCAATTTATTAGCCCTTAATGCCGCAATTGAAGCCGCCAGGGCCGGAGAGCAAGGCCGTGGTTTTGCTGTGGTAGCAGACGAAGTACGCACATTAGCCGGAAAAACGAGCGAGTCGACCGATGAAATTCAGAAAATGATTGAGAAGTTGCAAGCAGGAGCCGCCAGTGCGGTATCTCAAATGGAGCTAAATAGCGTTAACGCCAGCCAAACTCTTGACAATGCTGCCCAAACCACCGAGTCAATTAGTGGGATATTACTGTCGGTTAGTGCGATCAACGACACCAATCAGCAAATAGCCAACTCGACCCAAGAGCAATCGATTGCGGCAAACAGTATCGATCATAGCATTGCGCGGATTAGCGAATTAACCAATGATGTCAGCACTGCAGCTGAGCATACTTCAAAGTCGAGCGACGAGCTCAATAACATGATCGATGAACTACAGCATTTAGTGATTAAGTTTAAATATTAAGCTTAGAAACTATCCAGTGGCCGCTAGTTATGCTCGTTACTAGCGGCCACTAATCTGCCATACCGTCATTATTCCAGTGCTCTTAATTCCAGAGATCTTAACTCCAGTGCGCTTGATTAAAATGCTTTTAACTAAAGCACTCAGAATTTAGTTAAGACCAACACCCACGGTGCGTGCTCCGACACTAATGTATTGTTAAGTCCAGGCTTTAAATCTTTTACTAGTGGCTATAAATGCAGCTATAGTCTAGCAACATTTTTTCTAATACTTACCCCAGTACTCATTCTAAATACTGAGTTTTAATACTGAATCCTAATACCGAAATACTAATACTTATACTTATACTTTAAGAGTTAAGCCTTAATCTTTACTCAAATCCAATAGCAGGAAGCTAGCATGTCGAAATCGAAATTGCCTGAACCGTCACCACAATCATCTGAAGAACAGTCAGCCGAAGAACAATCCTCTCTCGCAGGTTCGCCGCTGAATAAAATTAGCCTACCCAGTGCCAGTTTGGCTAAAAAACTTATCTTCGGGGCAGTTAGCTTAACTGCAATTGGCGTTATGATGTCAAAGTCTTTCTTCTACGCTGAACCGGGATATATCTATCACATTAGAACCGTGACGGGCAGTGAAGAAGTAGTGACGGAGATTGGTTATAAATTTTATCCTTTTGGCCGCTACAACGCATGGAAGCGAGCCATGACAGTGCAAGCAGAAGCTGGCGCCAGCGGCAATGCGATTCGCGCAGAAAAAGATACTCACAATTCATCGGCCAATTTACCACCGATGAGCATTATGTTTCTTGATCAGGTCGACGCTCACGCTGAAGCAACGGTACGTTTTTCTATTCCATCGGATCCTGAGTCATTTCTGCGGTTAGCACATGAATATCGCTCGCCAGAGAATTTATTACGTACCTCTTTAATGCCTTCATTTAAAGAAACATTACAAGCTAATGCTTCGTTAATGACCGCCGAAGAGTATTATGCTGGCGGCCGTACCGAGTTCAATTCCGAGTTCGAAAAACAAATGAACAGTGGCATATTTTTAGTCAAACGCGAAGAAATACGGATAAGGGCAACCAGCAGATCAAAATCATCAGCCAATGCTGCCCTAGGCCAAAAACAGCAAGAATACGGTGAAGACACTAAAACTATCTTTGTCGTGCGTAAAGTATTAGATAAAAATGGCCAACCCAAACGTAAAAAACAACGCTTTGCAGAATTTGGCATAACCGTGGTATCGGCCTTAATTACCGACATGAGCCCTAATAAAAAATTCATTCAACGAATGCAGCTAAAGCAGCAGGCATCAGCCGATCGAGCTATTGCTCGCGAGCAACGGGTACAAGAAGAAGAGCAACGCTTACTTGCGATAGCGCGCGGCGAACGAGAAGTGGCAGAGCGTCAAGCGATGGCTAAGGTTGACCAAATTCAAAAAACTACCGAGGCACAAACTGAAAAGCAGTTGGCGATCACCCGCGCCGAAAAAATCAAAGCCGAGGCTTTTATTGCCAAAGAAACCGCTGAAATAATCTTTGAAAAAGCCAAAATTGAAGCGCAGACCGTCAGGACCTTGGCCGAAGCTGAAGCCTATAAAAAAGAAGTTATTTTACTCGCTGATAACGCCTTAGCTCAGAAGTTAGATGCTGAAATTCAAATTCAATCTTTATGGGCTCAAGCCTTTGCTCAACGAAAAGTACCCACAACGGTATTTGGTGGCAGTAGCGGCGGCGCCAGTGCACCTGTCGGCAGCGACAGCGAAGTAAAAGCCTTTATGCAAATGTTGACTCTCGATGCGGCCAAGCGCTTAAACTACGATCGAGACATGAAGAAAAACTAAATATTACAAGGTAGTGACCGGTGCCGTAGGATCTCTACGGCGCAGGTTAGCCTATTTTTCCCAGTAATTTCAGTTAAATATCCTGTAACAATGACTACTTTTAAGCAGCACCCTCAATCCTCAGCTATATTGGTATTACAGCCTATAACTCACGTAATTTTACAAAGAGGAATCGTCATGTCCACCAGCCATTGTTATCAAAAAATCGAAGTGGTAGGTTCGTCCACCACCAGCATTGAAGAGGCAATTGAAAATGCCATTAGTCACTGTGACCAGATCAACCAACAGCTAGACTGGTTTGAAGTAACCGAAACACGCGGCCATATTGTCGACGGCAAGGTTGGCCATTATCAGGTTAGCTTAAAGGTTGGTTTTAGGATGCCAAACCAGCATTAACAAAAATGCTGGCAGACTAGACAATCTGGTCAAAAATTAGATAGACACTGACGGTAAATTAACTATATGGTAGAGCGACTATTTTATTGTCGCAGTCGCTGTTTCATGATCTTTCCGTCTCAATATAATAACGCTTCACTGTCGTATTTCGTCAATTTGTAGCCGTATTTAGATGATCAGCACCCGAGTCTTGATAAAGGTAATACATGCTAAATCATCTATTTCAGCTATCCCCTGATAGCGATGCAAGCTTGCAGCAACAAATCCGTGAGCAAATAAGCAAAGCGATTGTCGGCGGACATATTCCGCGTAACATTGCCTTGCCTTCAACCCGCAAGCTAGCCCAAATGTTATTGGTTTCTCGCAATACCGTTATTTTGGCTTATGAACATTTAATTGATGACGGTTATATTGTGTCAAAGGCACGCGCTGGGTTTTATGTTGATGAAAAAATTCTCAAAAGTTGCGTTCGTGATTCGAGTCCAATGCCCACTGTTAAAGGTACCCCCCCTAATTGGGAGCGCTGCATAAAATTACGCAGTACCCCACCGACCCATAATAAAATTTCACGCTGGCAAGACTACCCTTACCCATTTATCTACGGTCAACTCGATCCTAAAATGTTTCCAACTAATCATTGGCGTGAGTGCAGCCGAGAGTCGATGTCGGTGCAGTCGATTAGGGACTGGTCTGGTGATCGTTTTGATCAGGATGATCCCTTGTTAATCGAGCAAATTCATACCCGAGTGTTACCGCGACGGGGGATATGGGTCGATCCTGAACAAATTCTGATTACTGTAGGATCGCAACACGCACTTTATATGACGCTGCGCTTGCTGCTCGACAAAAAATCCACCTTTGGCTTAGAAGATCCTGGTTATCCAGATTTAACCAGTATTGCCAGCCTCACAGGTGCCAAAGTAAAACCATTAACTATTGATCATGATGGGTTAATTATCAACGAACAATTAGACAATTGCGATGTTGTGTTCACCACGCCAAGCCATCAGTTTCCCACGACCGTCACTCTGCCCTTACCGCGTCGACTGGCTTTATTAGAACAAGCATCGCGCAACAACTTTCTTATTATTGAAGACGATTATGAGTGTGAAACGACCTTTGCATCCCACCCGACTCCCGCGCTAAAGAGCCTCGATGATAACGATCGCGTTATTTACCTCGGCAGTTTTTCTAAAACTTTAGCGCCGGGTTTAAGACTTGGTTATATGGTCGCTTCCAAGGAGCTAATTCACGAACTTCGCGAGTTTAGACGAATGATATTACGTCACCCGCCAATGAACAATCAACGTGCCATCGGCCTATTTTTGGCTCGTGGTCATCATGATTCTTTAATCCGTAATTTAGTTCAGATCTATGAAGAGCGCTGGCATGCGTTAGACCAAGCCTTGCAAGATTATTTACCGGGCTCAGCCACCGCTCCGGTCTTTGGTGGCTCGGCATTTTGGGTCCAGGGGCCAGCAGCGCTTGATGCCAATCAGTTAAAAAACCTCGCGTTACAACACGGCATAGTGCTTGAACCGAGCAATGCCTATTTCCACCACAACGTCAAAAAGAACTATTTCAGGCTCGGTTACTCAGCGATCCAAACTGACAAAATTAGGCCGGGGATCAAGTTGTTAAGCGAATTAATCAAGCAGATAACTTAACATGTTACAACGCTAAACAATGCGTTTTATTATGTCAGCAAGACTCCGCACTGGCCGATAAGTTAAACCCTTGGATCTAAAAAAAGGCACAGCGTTGGTACTATAAGGCCTTCTCTGCTTATCCTATATTCAGATCCAAAGAGAACATCCACTTCCAGCGATGTTCTTGGTATATATCGCGTAGAAGAACCGGAGCTGCAATAATGAATGCCAATTTTATTACCATAAAAAATCATATCAATGGCCAATGGGTTGAAGAGCAACCAAGCGCCAAACAGTCCCTATACAATCCATCAACGGGTGCCGTCATTGGTGACGTTCCCCTGTCTAGCGCTGCGACTTCAAGTCAAGCCGTTCAAGCAGCAGCCGACGCCTTTCCCGCTTGGCGCGATTTACCACTGCCAAAACGGATGGATTATATTTTTAAAATGTTACGGGCGATGGAAGACAATTTAGAAGCACTTGCTATAGCCATTGCGTTGGATCAGGCCAAACACATATCTGAAGCGCGCGGCGAAGTGAGCCGAGTGATCGAAATTTTACAAATGGCTTGTGCTATTCCGACCATGTTGCAAGGTGAAACGGTGCAAGGCATTGCCAACAATATTAATGGTCGTTTGATTAAAGCGCCGCTCGGCGTTTTCTGCGGCGTCGCCCCCTTTAATTTCCCCGCCTTAGTCTTCGGCTGGTTTATTCCCTTTGCTATCGGCGCAGGCAATACCTTTGTTTATAAACCGTCGACTGAATCGCCGTTATTTATGCAAAAAATGATGCAGCTGCTGGTCGATATCGGCTTACCCAAAGGCGTGGTTAATGTCGTACACGGCGATCGCACTGTCGTTGAAGCTTGGTATGACGATGACAATGTTGCTGGTGTCTGCTTGGTGGGTTCAACCCCAACCGCCAAAGCAATAGCGCAAGGCTGTGGCCGCAGCGGCAAGAAAACTATGCTGCTAGGTGGCGCCAAAAACTTCTTGGTTGCGATGGAAGACGCCCCGCTTGATTTGCTGATTGATAACATTTTAATGTCTGGTTATGGCGCTGCGGGCCAGCGCTGCCTAGCGGTGTCTAACATTGCTGTTGTGGCTGAAATTTACGATGAATTTATCGAGCGCTTGCTCGCCGCTTCACAAAAAATAACCTTAGGTGATGCCATGGATCCTGAGGTCTTTATGGGCCCGGTCATTTCAGCAACCGCTAAAAACAGAATTCACAGCGCGATTGAAACGGGCATCAGCGAAGGCGCAACCTTGTTGCTCGATGGCCGTAATCCAGTCGTTGCCAAGCTAAACCATGATGGCTACTTTATTGGCCCGACTATTTTTACCGACGTTACCCCGTGCATGAAAATTGCCAAACAAGAAATATTCGGTCCGGTATTAAGTGTGATCAAAGTTGGCTGTATTGATGGCGCGTTAAAAATGATTAAGCAACACGACATGGGCAACGGTGCTTGTATATTTACTCAAAATAGCTATTACACCGAGCATTTTATCAACCAAGCAGACGTTGGCATGGTTGGCGTTAATGTGGGTATTTGCGCGCCTCACCCTTATTTACCTTTTGGCGGGATTAAGGGTTCTTTAGTGGGTAATAACAAGGTTCAAGGCAAAGACGCGATTGACTTTTTCACTCAAAATAAAGTCGCCACCGTGCGAGTAATTAATCCTAATGCCCAGCAATCAGGGGCTGTTCAACCACAAGATAATAAAATACGAAGCTGTGTGGCCAGCTAGAAAATTATTTTAATTCAAAGCATTAAAAATACGGAATAGGTCGTGACTATTAATTATCTGGCTGATTTTAATCGATCAAGGCCACGGTGATAAACAACCCCATCTGGATCGAACATTGAGTTGGCGTTGGATCTATAGGAGTGTTCATAGTCTGCACTATGGTCAATAGTGCAGTTTTATCTGGCAGGATGCCAAGAGACACATTATAACGTTCGAACGATACTAATAGTATGTAATAAGAAAGCTTAGAATATCTTAAGGGTTGAGTGAAAAACCCAGCAATATTCTCAGTTCACTAACAGAATAATAGTAGAGGTTTCAAATTGATGATAAGTAGCACAGCCGCAGCGAATCAGGCCAATGGCGATGATCACTATGTCCAATTCGTGAATGTTAAAAAAAGCTATGATCAAAAAAACTTGGTTGTAAAAGATTTCAATCTCGATACAAAAAAAGGAGAGTTTGTTACCTTACTGGGTCCGTCCGGTTCAGGTAAAACTACTTGCCTAATGATGCTTGCAGGCTTTGAAGATGTCACTAGCGGCAACATTCTTATCAACGGCGAACCAGTCACTAACATTGCGCCTTATCATCGAAATATCGGGATGGTTTTCCAACATTACGCCCTGTTTCCTCACATGACTATCGCAGAAAATCTCGCCTACCCACTAAAAGTAAGAAAGCTACCTGCCAGTGAAGTCGAGCGCCGAGTTAAAGACTCCTTAGCCTTAGTTGAGTTATCCAATTTTGCCAAACGTTATCCTGGTCAGCTTTCTGGCGGCCAAAAACAACGAGTGGCCCTAGCGCGCTCTTTAATTTTTGAACCTAGCATTGTATTAATGGATGAGCCACTTGGCGCGCTCGATAAAAATCTTCGAGAACAAATGCAGTTTGAAATTAAACGCTTACATCAAGACCTTGGTTTTACTGCTATTTATGTCACCCATGATCAAACTGAAGCGCTGACCATGTCTGACCGCATTGCGGTGTTTAACAACGGCATTGTTGAGCAATGTGCATCTCCTGAAGATCTGTACGAACGACCAGCTAATGCTTTTGTCGCCAACTTCATCGGTGAAAATAATTCGATCGCTGGCACAGTCATCAAGTGCAGTGACGGCTTAAACCATGTTCGACTCGAAGATGGCGCTATCGTCACCACAAGCAACTCAAATACGCCACCAGAAAATGCCCCTTGCCATGTCATGATAAGGCCCGAGAATTTATTTATTGCTAACGGTCAACTAATGGATAACGTTATCGATGCCATCTTCATGACTCGGCTCTATGTTGGCGATTCTATTCGGTATTTTTTCAAATTGGCCAATGGTTTAGAAATAATGGTCAAGTCTCTTAATGACAGTATGGCACCCATTTTACAGCCCGGTGAACTCGCCAAATTAACGTGGTCGACCGCCAGTGGACTGGCCTTAGCTCGCTAAACTCAAATATTTATATCAACCCACCAAAAACGCAAGAGGAACAACAATGAATAAACTCAAGCGATTCGGCGCAGCACTCGCGCTTTGCACAGCAGTAAGCCCTACTATGGCGGAGCAATTTACCGCGGTATCGTTCGGAGGTGCCTATGGCGCTGCCCAACAAAAGCATATGTTAGACCCTTACATGAAAAAAACCGGCCATAAGATCCTATTTGAGAACTACTCAGGTGGGATCGCCGAGATTAAAGCGCAAGTCGAAAGTGGTAACATTCTTTGGGATGTAGTTGATATTGAAGTTATTGATTTAGAACGAGCTTGTTCTGAAGGCCTATTAGAAGTATTCCCGCACGATACTCTACCCGCCGGCGATGACGGCGTCGCAGCGAATAAAGATTTTATTCCCGAAGCCTTATCAAATGAGTGTGGAGTCGGCAATATCATTTGGACCGTGCTGTTCTCTTATAATGATAAAACAATTAAAGGCGGCACGCCTGACTCGATTGATGACTTGTTCGATACCAAGACCTTCCCAGGAAAAAGAGCCCTGAGAAAACGTCCACAGGTGAACATGGAATGGGCTTTATTAGCCGATGGCGTGCCTAAAGCGCAAGTGTATGAATTACTTGCCACTAAAAAAGGTCAGCAGCGTGCCTTTGCTAAATTAGACACAATTAAAGATCAAATCGTGTGGTTTGATAGCTGGTCGCAAGCACCACAACTACTTAATGACGGCGGCGCAGTGATGGTGCAGTCGGCCAACGGCCGAATTTTTGATGCTATTCAAAGTGACAACAAGCCGTTTAAAATGGTGTGGGATGCACATGTTTATGATCTAGACGTTTGGGCTATTGTTAAGGGCAGTAAAAAGAAAGCATTAGCTGAAGACTTTATTCGTTATGCAACGAGCTCTCGCCCTGAAAGTGGCATGCAAGAAGTGGCTTATGGCCCGACACGTAATTCTTCATATGCCTACGTCGACAAAGCGGTCATTCCTAAATTACCTTCAGCGCACCTTGATGAAGGTTTACAAGCCAGCGGTGAATTTTGGGCCGATTATGGTGAGTCACTCGGTGAGAAATTTAATGAGTGGCTACTTAAATAGCTAGTTTGGTTTTGAAGCAATTGGTTCAGTCCTGTTACTGGGCTGAATCAATTGACCAATATCATCACCATAGATAAGGCAGTTCTTATGCAACAAACCGCGTTAAATACCGAGTCGACACCAACAGCCAATGCCAACTCAGATTCTTTATCTGAGCTATCAGCGACAGAAATCATCCAAAGCCGTAAAATTATTCGTCGCCGAAAATTGGTTGCTTTTGCCTTCGCTGCCCCGTTAATCATTTTTATTATCGTGTCTTTTCTCGCCCCAATTGGCACCATGCTCTACCGCAGTGTTTATCACCCAACGGTCGCCCAATTAGTCCCAGCAACATTAACCGCCTTGGCAGATTGGGATGCAACGAACAACGACAGACCCGATGATCGGGTACTTAATATTTTTGCTGTTGAATTAAAACAGCTGGCGCACGACCGCCGCTCAGGCAAGTTGGCAGAAGAGATCAATCGCTCACTGCCCGGCAGCTCCAGCGTGATAAAATCAACCGCACGAAAACTCAAAAAAATTGATCAAGCGCTGTTACAACAAACTGGCGCAGATAAATTATTGAGCTTAAAACCACAATGGCAAAACGTTGAAATATGGCGAGTGATCAAAAAATCTGGTGCTGTTTTTACCAGTAGTTTTTATTTGACTGCACTTGATTTAATGCACAACGCCAATGATGAAGTGGTAGCCAGAGACACTCAAATCTACGTAAAACTCTATCTTAAAAGTCTCAAAATTGCGTTATTGATTACTTTGCTGACCGTAGTAATAGGTTTTCCGTTGTCGTACTACCTTGCGACTGCACCGACCAAAACAGCCAATATTTTGATGGTATTTGTATTACTGCCATTTTGGACCTCATTGTTGGTTCGCACCACTTCGTGGATTGCCTTGCTGCAAACCAATGGCGTGGTCAATAGCGTGTTGCAAACGCTTAATATAATTACCGAGCCGTTAGATATGCTGTACACCCAATTTTCAACGGTTATCGCGATGACGCACATCTTACTGCCCTTTATGATCTTACCGCTATACAGCGTGATGAAGGGCATAGATCCAACCTATTTACGCGCCGCGATGTCATTAGGTGCTAAACCTATTCCCGCGTTTATCCGTATTTATCTGCCAATGACTTTGCCAGGGATCAGCGCTGGTGCCTTGTTAGTCTTTATTGTTTCAATCGGCTATTACATTACGCCCGCCTTGGTTGGTGGCACTGATGGCCAAATGATTAGTAATATTATCGCGTTCCATATGCAGTCATCCAATAACTGGGAGTTAGCGGCCGCGTTAGGTTCGTTATTGCTCGGCGCTATTTTATTGCTGTATTGGATCTACGATCGCTTGGTCGGTGTTAGCAACATCAAGCTTGGTTAAGCAAGTGAGCTACTAATTTTTAAATGATATTTGATTAACCCTACGTGGCTTTATGCCACTGGAGTGCAACCATGAAATTTCCGAACTATTATACGTTGCCACAAAAAATTGGCATGCATGGACTCAGACTTATCGCATGGCTGGTATTAGCCTTTTTAATGGTGCCAATTTTAGTGATTGTGCCACTATCTTTTAATGTCGAGCCTTACTTTTCATTCACCCCGGGCATGATGGCATTAGATCCTGATGCCTATTCGCTAAAGTGGTATAGCGAATTTATGACCGATGATAAATGGCAATTAGCGATTAGAAACAGCTTTTTCATTGGCCTGTGCGCTACAGTTATCGCCACGGTCCTAGGCACCTTAGCCGCCATTGGCCTCTCAAACCCAGTCATGCCATTTCAGCGCTTAATCATGGCAATGTTATTGTCGCCAATGATTGTGCCACTCATTATAACCGCAGCTGGCATGTATTTCTTTTACACCAAACTAGGATTGTCGGGCAGCTACTTAGGGGTGATTTTTGCCCATGCAGCGCTAGGTACTCCTTTTGTAATTATCACGGTGAATGCTGCTTTGGCGGGATTTGACTTCTCGCTAATGCGGGCCTCAATGGGGCTTGGCGCCACTCCTACCTATACCTTTTTCAAGATCATTATGCCGCTAATTCGCCCTGGAGTTATATCGGGGGCGTTATTTGCTTTTGTTACTTCATTTGATGAGGTCGTGGTCATTTTATTTCTTGCGGGCCCAGAGCAACGGACCATTCCCAGAGAAATGTTTTCGGGTTTGCGTGAACAAATCAGTCCAACTATTCTCGCGGTAGCAGTACTGTTGGTCGCGTTGTCGGCGATGATGTTATTTACGCTTGAGTATTTACGCGCCCGCGGCGAGCGTATTCGCACTGGCAGTTATTAAACCAATGCTTTGGTTCATGAATTACAAATAATGTCGCACTCTAAAATTTACTCAATAAAAAGCCGAGCTATTTGCTCGGCTTTTTTGTGTTGGCTGTTAATAAGCTAACGTTCTAATTCGCTCGACGAACAAACGGTATTAATATCGCGCTTAAAAACATTAAGATCCACAGCGACTTTGGCTCAGGTACATCGACTACCGTTGGCGGTACATCTCTTACTGCTGTCGCAATAAACATTTGTTCATAGCCGTTATTGATGTTTTTGCCATAACCGTAACTCGCACCGTTACAAATTTCATCATCAGCGCCACCGCCAAATAAACTCGCATCACAACCCAATCTAAGATCAATATTTAAGGTGTAATCATCAAGCTGCGCATTGGTCAGCGAACCAAACAGCCCAAACAATTGCTCATTAAGTTCTGGAAATAACACCGCATATGCAACATGGTCGGCACCAAGATTATGATTAATGGGCCCTTCGTCTTCGTTACCATCACAAGATACAGGGATCGGCAATGAAGGATCGGTGGTGGTGTCTAGACAAATAGGTCCGCCAGACAGTACATAATCGGTATCAGCATTAGTATTGCCATCAGGGCCAGAACCGTTTGAAGTATAACCTGTAACATCACCTAAAAATGTCCCGCCACCCCCTTCCGAGACTAAGCCATATTTACCATTATCATTAGTAAAATCATAAGTACCAATAATGCTATTGGCATCATCAGTGATGGTCACTTGAGCCCATGCGGCCAAGCTTTGTTCATTGGCACCGTTTAAGTTATTATTATTAAACATAAACACCATGTCATCACCGTTAAGATATGACATCATTGCCGCCAAAGATGAGTCCCAGGTCTCGGCCTGATCACCACTAAAGCTACTAATTTCATCGGCGTCGGTCTCGGTCCCGGTGCTAAAGAAATTACCGCCAGAGTTACCCGATGGCGTGCTGTAAGCATTATCCATTCCAGCAAAGTTGGTATTAACCGGCATCCCTGATGAACCTGTCGCGACGACGATAAAATCGGATATTTGACCAGGCGTTGACGAAATATTAAATGCGGCATCGCCAGTTTGAATCTCAGCTATCGGCATCGAGTATGATTGGGCATCACCGTATTGGACAAAGCCAATCCCATCAAGATCAATTACCGCAGCATGCGCTAACCCAACTGAGCTCGTTAACATCAGGAGTGCTATCTTAGAAAGTTTCATTGAATTCCCCTTATTAATTTTTTATCTGTTCTCGAGGGGATGATGCATAAATTGATCCATTATTATTAGTTAATAAGATTCAACAAATTACCAAACTTTATAAAGTCTAGATTTAAAAATGTAAATTTTTCTGACATGCTAGCTGTTGTATCAAGCTATAAGCAATTTGATATCGAGGGCAATAAACTAGGCTAATTAATTCTCATGCTTTGACAACGGCAGTGATTGTAAAATCGCCACAGCACTTAAGTTGCGCCACAACGATTTTGATTGAGTCATTAGTCGGCAAGCAATTGATAATTAAATTATCAATTGCTCTTTAGCTCATTACTCTGTGCAAGCGAGGTCACAATTACTGTGCCAAAGCTGCACTAAACTAGCCTTGTGGCGCCATATTGGCTATAATTCGGCCCCCGCAATAATGAAGACGTCACAAATAATGCTTAAGACTACCGCCAAACCTATTAACGAATATCCAATGTACTGGGCCGAATGTTTTGGCACAGCACCTTTTTTACCTACAACACGTCAGGAAATGGATGCTTTAGGTTGGGACAGCTGCGATATCATTATTGTTTCAGGTGATGCTTATGTTGATCACCCGAGTTTTGGCATGGCGGTTATCGGCCGGGTATTAGAAGCCCAAGGTTACCGCGTTGGCATTATTGCGCAGCCAGCATGGGACAGTAAAGATGCCTTCATGGCATTGGGCCAGCCAAATTTGTTTTTTGGTGTCACCGCCGGCAACATGGATTCAATGATCAACCGTTATACAGCCGATCGCAAGCTGCGCCATGACGATGCTTACACCCCTAATAATGAAGGGGGAAAACGCCCAGATCGCGCGGTACTTATTTATTCTCAGCGTTGTCGCGAAGCCTACAAAGAAACCCCGATTATTATCGGTGGCATTGAAGCAAGTTTACGCCGTTTAGCCCATTATGATTATTGGTCAGATAAAATTCGCCGCTCAGTACTGCTCGATGCAAAAGCCGACATTTTACTGTTTGGCAATGCAGAGCGCGCATTAATAGAATTTGCTTTTCGGGTGGCTAACGGCGAACCAATCGAGGAAATCACCGACATTGCTGGCACCGCAGTTATGCGTAAGACATTGCCTGAAGGTTTCACTGAGATAGACTCGACCCGGATTGAAAAGCCTAATCCGGCGATGGTTCGCAAGATGCTCAACCCTTATCAAACCGATGACAGTTGTAAAAACGACAGCGAGAAAGCCACTGAAAAAGCGGCCGCCCAAGCGCAAGTCGTTACGGTTCGCCCAGCAAAACGCGACACTAAAACCACCGCGGTTCGATTGCCGTCATTTGAAAAATTAAAAAGTGACAAGGTATTATACGCCCACGCAGCACGTATTATGCACCTTGAAACTAACCCGTATTCGGCACGCGCATTGATTCAAAAACACGGTGACCGCGAATTATGGGTAAACACGCCGCCTATTCCATTAACAACCGATGAAATGGACTTTGTGTTTGGCTTGCCATACGCCCGAGTACCGCACCCAAGTTATGGTAAGGCAAAGATCCCCGCTTATGACATGATTAAAACCTCGGTTAATATCATGCGCGGATGTTTTGGTGGCTGTTCGTTCTGTTCAATTACCGAGCATGAAGGCCGGATAATTCAAAATCGCTCGAAGGCTTCGATCTTACGTGAGCTCGGCGAAATTCGCGATAAAGTACCGGGCTTTACTGGTACCATTTCAGATCTTGGTGGCCCAACCGCTAATATGTATCGTTTGGGTTGTTCTGATCCTAAAGCTGAAATTAATTGTCGTCATCCGTCATGTGTTTTTCCAAAAATCTGTAGCAAGTTAAATACAGATCACCAACACACCATTGATTTATACCGTGAAGCACGTAAGGTGCCGGGCATTAATAAAATATTAATCGCCTCCGGTGTTCGATATGATCTTGCGGTTGAATCGCCTGAATACGTAAAAGAGTTAGTGACTCACCATGTTGGTGGTTATTTAAAAATTGCGCCTGAGCACACCCAAAAAGGTACGCTTGATCTGATGATGAAGCCGGGCATGGGCGCTTATGATGAATTTAAAGACATGTTCTATAAATTCAGTGAAGAAGCGGGCAAAAAACAGTACATGATCCCGTACTTCATCTCTGCTCACCCGGGCAGTACCGATGAAGACATGTTAAACCTTGCATTGTGGCTTAAGAGCAACGAATTTGAATGTGATCAAGTTCAGAACTTTTACCCGTCGCCAATGTGTAATGCGACCGCGATGTACCATTCTGAAACTAACCCGTTAAAGCGAGTTAAGTACAAGAAAAAAGGTGAAGAGCTGTTTGTCGCCAAAGGTGAACGTCAGCGCCGCTTACATAAAGCATTTTTACGCTACCACGATCCAGCAAACTGGCCGATGATCCGCCAAGCACTGACTCGCATGGGCATGAAATATTTAATTGGCACCAAAACGCATTGTTTAGTGCCGAGCGAATTTGAAGAAGAACGTGTTGCCGCGACGATGCGCACCAGAGAGTCGAGTCGTCATGGCAATAAACGCTTTGCGACTAAGCACCCGAAACAACCAGACATTCGTAAAGACAAGCCGGTGTTTGCCAGAAATAAGCCCAAATATAGCAGCGATCAGGCCACGGGCAATAACACGCCTAAACTTGAGCAAAGACCAAAGCCAACCGCTAAGCCTAAGCCGAACGTGACGACTAAAGCGAAAACTAAAGCGCGCAGCAAGTCTAAACTGCCAGCCTTAGGTGCTCGCGCTGACCGCGTTTAGCACTTAGCTACTCAGATAAAAAGGGGGATAGTCACATGACTATCCCCCTTTTTTGGTTGATCTATTGTTACATGCAATAACAGTTACATTTAAGAGCGCACTAAGTAATCGGCTTGACCAATCCACTTATAGGTTGTCAGCTCTTTAAGGCCCATTGGGCCACGCGCGTGGAGCTTTTGAGTGCTTACCGCAACCTCAGCGCCTAAACCAAACTGGCTGCCATCAGTAAAACGCGTGCTGGCATTGACATAAACCGCCGCTGAATTAACTTGATTAACAAAGCGATTAGCTTGGGCGATAGACTCGGTTAAAATACCATCGGAGTGCTGTGAACTGTGCTGGCGAATGTGACTGACCGCCGCGGCAATATCGTCAACAATAGCGACTGACAAGGTTAGTGAGAGCCACTCTTGGTCGAAGTCACCTGCAACGGCCGCTTCTACCGGCGCACCCACGCCATTTAAAATAGCATAAGCTTCGCCATCGGCTTTAAACAATACTTGCGACTGTTTAAGCTCTTGCGCTAGCAAGGATAATAACTGTGGCGCGACTGAACGCTCAACTAACACGACATCAAGCGCATTACACACTGAGGTCCGCTGTGTTTTAGCATTGCCGATCACTTTAACCGACTTTTCTAAATTGGCCGATGCTTCAACAAACAGATGACAAATGCCGATGCCACCGGTGATCACCGGAATAGTGCTTTGCTCAAGACACAAACGGTGCAGGCCTGCGCCACCACGTGGAATGATCATGTCGACATAACGATCCATTTTCAGCAGTTGTGCGACTAAGTCCCGATCGGGGTTGTCGATGTACTGAATAGAGTGCGATGGTAAATCAACACTGGTCAACGCTTGCTCAATCACCTTAAGCAACGCGAGATTACTATTAATGGTTTCTTTACCGCCACGTAAAATGGCAGCATTGCCCGTTTTTAACGCTAAGGCTGCGATGTCGATAGTGACATTAGGGCGTGCTTCATAAATAACCCCTAATACGCCAATTGGCACCCGGCGCTTAGACAAACGTAAACCACTTTCTAATAATTTTGACTCGGTTTCTTCACCAACGGGATCGTCTAACTGACACAACCGTAATACGTCATCGCTCATGCCTTTAAGTCGTTCAGGGTTAAGTAATAAACGGTCAATAATCGCCTCGGTTATGCCGGCAGCTCTGGCCTGACTAATATCAATTTCATTGGCGCTTAAAATAGCGGTCTGATGCTCAATCAGCCCAGCCGACAAAGCAGTGAGCAATGCATTTTTCTGACTGGTTGACGCCTGAGATAACTGGTAACTTGCCGTAAGCGCTTGTTCGCCTAGTAGAGTGATGTTCATCTTCATTCCTATGTTAAAAACTTAAAGCACAACTAAATTATTGCGGTGGATCACGACCTTGCCATAACCATAACCCAAGGTTGATTCAATACTGTCTGAATGCAAACCTTTGATTTTATGTAAATCATCACTACTATAACGGGTTAGCCCTTTCGCAATTTGCATACCCCGATTATCGCAGAGCGTGATCATATCGCCACGAACAAACGACCCTTTGATCTGGCTAATACCCTTCGGCAGCAAACTACTGCCTTGCTTGATCACGGCCTTAACTGCACCATCATCTAAAGTCATTTCCCCTGCAGGTCCTGGTCCGGCTAACAACCAACGTTTACGACTTTCAAGTGGATTATTAGTCGCACTAAATTTGGTACCAATGGCAACGCCAGCTGTGACTTCTAAAATGACATTTTGATGATGACCTGCGGCAATCACCACTACAGCGCCACTGCGACGCGCAATTTCTGCCGCTTGAATCTTAGTCGCCATGCCGCCAGTACCTAATGTCGTGCCACTGCCACCGGCCATTGCCCGTAATTTATCGTCAATAACATCAACATTAGCAATTAAGGTTGCATCGGCATTAGTCCGCGGGTTGGCATTATATAAGCCGACTTGATCGGTTAATAACATCAACAAATCAGCATCGGCCAAACCTACCATCAACGCTGACAGGTTATCATTATCGCCCACTTTAATTTCGGTGGTCGCGACCGCATCGTTTTCATTGATGATTGGAATTATCTTGTGCTTAAGCAGCGTATCAAGCATATCTCGAGCATTAAGATAACGCTCACGATCGTCGAGGTCGGCCCGAGTTAACAGCATTTGGCCTACATGTAGGCCATAGATATTAAACAGGTTTTCCCAAGTTTGAATTAATTGACTTTGGCCAACCGCCGCCAACATTTGCTTAGTCGACATTTTGTCAGACAGTTGTGGAAAGCCCAATCGTTCACGTCCGGCCGCAATCGCTCCCGAGGTACATAAAATCACCTCACATCCCTGTCGATGTAACGTTGCGATTTGGCGAACCAGTTCAACCATATGGGCGCGATCAAGACTATTACCACCAGAAGTTAAAACACTAGTGCCAAGTTTTACTACGATCCGTTTAAACATTGCTTGTTTTTTTGTCATATTAAATACGATTTACATACGTTTTATATCTATACCCGTATTTATACCGTGTAACCACTAGTTACAGCAAGCTTAAACTACGAAATGATGCCGATAATAGCGGCCAACTATCACCAGTGGTATTAACCAGGGTCTGTAAACTGTCGCCAGTGCATACTAGCTAAGGAAAAAAGAGAGAAGTGGGAGAATGTACACTTAGTTAAGCGCAAAAAAAAGGTAACTCCTAATCAGGAGTTACCAAAAAATGCAACGCGGCTGGAAGTTAAAACGCTGCACAAAATATATTGTTCAATACACCTTTTAAATAAACTGTCTTCAACATACTTTGTGCAATATTCTTAAGTAGCCCACAACATTCAAACAGGCAAATTAAACGAACGTTTGAATACTAGCCATTTTATTACAAAAATGCAACAAAGTTAGACGAATGATTATGTCAATCCTGCTAATTTAAGCGATCACTTGCGTGTGATAACTCCCATTTGCCTCTGGCTCACATTCCTAATCGCTAACTAACCTGAGTTCTGGATAAAAGTTTTGTAACACGATGAAAATAACGCTGAGAGGTGCTAAAAGTGGTTATTGGGAAAATTCGGTTATCCGATACTCAGGTTAACTATTATTACTCGGTAATGTGACCCTGACTTGTCCTAATACCATTTGCATTAATTATGTGATCTTGTTGTGCCTGAATAAAATATATTAGAACAAGGCGCTCGATTGACTAATAGCTAGCTATTGGGATTGAGAGCAACGCCGTTATTGTGTATTTTAATTGGCACAAGTGGGCAATTATTTAATGCAAATGGTATTACTTAAGCGCCAGACAGCAAAAAGCCCAATAACTATTCTCATCACAAGATGGTTATCGGGCTTTAATTAAAGCGAATGACTATTGTGCGAACTAAAACTTAATTTATCTTAACGCGATTATCGTAGCTCTATTGGCACTGCAAACACGGTGTTCTCTTCGATGCCTGGGTTTTCAATAACCTGACCATCAGTGAGTGCCACCAACTTATCAATCACTTGTTGCACCAATATTTCCGGCGCAGAGGCACCAGCAGTCACACCAACAGAGTTAACGTTGTTTAGCCAGCTTGGATCAATGTCGCGATCGTTATCAATCAAATAAGCGCGTGTGCCTTGTTTTTCGGACAACTCACGCAGTCGATTGGAGTTAGAGCTATTTTTAGAGCCAACCACCAGCAACAACTCAACTTTGGCTGAAATATCTTTAACCGCGTCTTGACGATTTTGGGTCGCATAACAAATATCATCTTTGCGTGGCCCTTCAATCAGTGGAAAACGCACCCGTAACGCATCAATAATCGCTTTAGTATCATCAACCGACAAGGTTGTTTGTGTCACGTAGTGCAACGCAGCAGGATCAGTCACTTCAAGTGTCGCAACATCGTCAACCGTTTCAACTAAATACATCGCGCCAGCGGCATTAGAATATTGCCCCATGGTGCCGATCACTTCAGGATGACCTTTGTGACCAATTAAAATGCATTCGGTACTGCGCTTGCTCGAACGTGCTACTTCCATGTGAACCTTGGTTACCAAGGGACAAGTCGCATCAAACACCCGTAAATCACGGCGTTTAGCTTCTTGACGAACAGCTTGAGAAACGCCGTGGGCACTAAAAACAACCGTGCTATTGTCTGGTACCTGATCGAGTTCTTCGACAAAAATCGCGCCGCGGTCGCGCAAACCATCAACAACATATTTGTTATGAACCACTTCATGGCGAACATAAATTGGTTTTTCAAATAAGTCGAGCGCCCGTTCAACAATAGTAATAGCGCGATCGACTCCGGCACAAAAACCGCGTGGATTAGCTCTGACGATTTTTACTGTCATTAGAATTAGCCTAGTTTACGTTAAGTATTTCAATGTCGAAGGTCACAACCTGACCCGCTAACGGGTGGTTAAAATCAATAGTGACCGAATCACCAGCAATTTCACGGACCACACCAGGTAATTCAGTGCCATTTTGCTGTTCAAACGAAATAATAGCACCGACTTCTAGCGACTCGGCGTCAAAACGACTACGTTCAAGGTGATAAATATTGTCAGGGTTTACTTCGCCAAAGGCATCGGCCGCTGGCAAGGTAAACTCGGTTGACTCATTCGCACTCAGGCCCAACAATTTAGCTTCAAAAGCTGGCGATAAACTGCCATCACCCATGTTAAGTTTTGCTGGCTTGTTGTTTACCTTGGTGCTGTCTGCCGCTGAACCGTCTGATAACTTCATCGTAACATGAAAAATAATTTCACTGTTTGCGCCAATCACTTGCTGATCTTGTTGAGCCTGTTCTTCGATATTAACTGCATTAGTCACAATTAGCTTTCCTGTGTTGATGATGACGAAGTGGTAAACGCTTCGACAATAATTAATCCGGCACCGATACAAATAGCGACATCTGCAATATTAAAGGCTGGCCAGTGATACTGCTGATAATAAACATCTAAAAAGTCGATAACATAACCATAAGCAACGCGGTCGATCAAGTTTCCTACCGCACCAGCCAATACTAGCGCATACGAAACAGCCAACAGTTTTTCAGCTTTATGCAAACCACGCAGCCAATAAACTAACAAACTGCTTATCGCCACTGCAATCGCGGTAAAAAACCACCGCTGCCAACCACCGGCATCACTTAAAAAGCTAAATGCCGCCCCTTCGTTATGCACGTAGGTAAAATTAAACATTGGCATTATCGAAATCGATTCATACAAACTAAAGCTGTTGCTAACCCACACCTTAGATACTTGATCTAAAATGATTAATACGATGGTTAACCACAGCCATACTAAGCCACTTTGCGCCGCAGAGGTCGGCTTGGTAGCCGACCCAGTTTGTTGATCTTGCTGTTTAAGCATAGTGACGAACTTCGCCTTCACCTTCAATGTTAGTCACGCAGCGACCACACAAGGTAACGTGAGCTTCATTGCTGCCCACTTCGTCACGGTGATGCCAACAACGCTCACATTTTTCGCCAGCAGAAGGCTCAACCAACACACTTAAACCGTCAAGTTCAGTGGCAATCGCGGTGTCAACTGCAGCGCCATTTACCACAGTTACTTCTGAGGTAATAAAGACAAAGCGTAGCTCTGATTCGATCATCGCTAATTGCTTAGCCAGCTCATCGTTAGCAAAAATAGTCACTTTAGCCTGCAAGCTGCCACCAATGACATCGTCACGACGCGCTTGTTCCATCACTTTATTAACCGCATTTCGTACAGCTAAAATTTGCTCCCAAAATTCAGGATTTAATTGCTCAGAACTGTCTTGCGCTGTTAAGCCTTCGTACCACTCACTGGTAAAGACAAATTCTTGGTCATTGTTTGGTAACAACTTCCAAATTTCGTCAGCAGTAAAGCTTAAGATTGGTGCTATCCAACGTACTAATGCTTGTGCAATATGGTACATCGCGGTTTGACAGCTACGACGCGGTAAACCATCGGCTTTAGCGGTGTATTGACGATCTTTAATGATATCAAGGTAGAAGCTGCCTAGTTCAATCGAACAAAAATGCGTTAGCTTTTGCACCACAACATGGAACTGGTAGCTATCATAAGCTTCAATAATTTCTTGTTGAACCTGGTGAGCACGACCAACAACCCAACGATCTAACGCCACCATGTCTTCACTGGCGACCAAATCGGTTGCTGGATCAAAACCGTTAAGGTTTGATAACAAGAAACGCGAGGTATTACGAATACGACGATAAGAATCAGCGCTACGGTCAAGTATTTCATCAGACACGGTCATTTCAGCGGTGTAGTTAGCTGACGCTACCCACAAACGTAAAATATCGGCACCTAAGCGGTTAACCACTTGTTGCGGTGACATGACGTTGCCGATTGACTTAGACATTTTCTTGCCATTGCCATCAACGGTAAAACCATGGGTTAATACCTGGCGATAAGGTGCAGCGCCATTCATCGCAACAGATGTCATGAGTGACGACTGGAACCAACCACGATGTTGATCAGAACCTTCGAGGTATAAATCAGCTGGGCCAGTTAATTCTTCACGCGCATCAACGACACAAGCGTGCGTCACACCAGAGTCAAACCAAACATCTAAGGTATCGTTAATTTTAACGTAGGTATCGCCGCCTTCAGCCAAAAATTCACTTGGCTCAAGATCAAACCATGCTTGAATACCGTCTTTTTCAATTAATAGCGCAACACGCTCTAACAGCTCTGGGGTATCTGGGTGCAGTTCATTGGTGTCTTTATTGATAAAGACTGTTAATGGCACGCCCCAAGTACGTTGGCGTGAAACACACCAGTCAGGACGACCTTCAACCATTTTTTCAATGCGCTGCTGGCCCCAATCTGGGATCCACTGAGTTTTTTGAATTTCGGCCATTGCTTGGTCGCGTAAACCATTTTGATCCATCGAAATGAACCACTGTGGCGTAGCGCGGAAAATAATTGGCGTTTTGTGGCGCCAGCAATGTGGGTAGCTATGCGTTAATGCATGGTGATGCACTAAAGTGCCACGCTCTTTAAGCAACTCAACGATAACGTCGTTCGCCTTAAAGATATGCTGACCTTCAAATAACGGCGTACCTTCAAGGTAAACACCGTTAGCACCCACTGGGTTGGCCACTTCGATGTTGTACTTTTGACCGACCACGTAATCTTCTTGGCCGTGCCCAGGAGCGGTATGAACAACACCAGTACCTGAGTCGGTAGTTACGTGTTCACCTAAAATAACGGGCACGTCAAAGTCATAAAATGGGTGGTTAAAACGCACTAATTCTAACGCGCTGCCATCACACTGACCAAGCACATTAAATTTCTCAACACCGTAACGTTCCATCGCGCTAGTCATTAAGTCATGCGCTAAAATCAGACGTTCACTAACGCCATCTTTTTCGCACTGAACTAACACATACTCAACTTTTTCATGCATCGACAACGCACGGTTAGCAGGTAGCGTCCATGGCGTAGTTGTCCAAATCACAGTAGAGATAGTACCGCTGCCTGCATGGGCAGGATCAATCGCCATTTTTTCTAGAATTTCGGCTTCATTTACCGCATTAAAACGTACGTCAACCGCTGGTGAACGTTTGTCTTCGTATTCAACTTCGGCTTCAGCCAATGATGAACCACAATCTAAACACCAATGAACTGGCTTAGCGCCTTGTTGCAAGTGGCCGTTAGCAATGATTTTTCCCATTGAACGAACAATGTTCGCTTCAAAGTCAAAGTTCATGGTTTGATAAGGGTTAAACCAATCACCAAACACGCCTAAACGGATAAAGTCTTTACGTTGGCCGTCAATTTGACGCTGAGCATAGGCTCGACATTTTTGACGAAACTCACTCGCTGAGATTTTATGGCCCGGCTTGCCGTGCTTTTTCTCAACTTGTAGTTCGATTGGCAAACCGTGACAATCCCAACCTGGAATATAAGGTGCGTCGAAACCAGCAATGGTTTTTGACTTAATAATAATGTCTTTAAGAATTTTATTAACTGAGTGACCAATATGGATATCGCCATTGGCGTATGGGGGGCCATCGTGCAAAATAAAGCTCTTACGGCCTTTTCGGGCCGCACGAATTTTGCCGTACAAATCGGCCTTATCCCATGCTTTAAGCATCATAGGTTCACGATTTGCCAAGTTAGCCTTCATTGAAAATGAAGTTTTTGGCAAGTTTAAAGTCTGCTTATATTCTGACTTCTTAAATTCGGTTTTCTTGTCATCACTCATGTAAAAATCACACCATTATGGTCACATGCCTATTCTATAACAGGCATTTGGGTCACTAAATATTATTTATTGAAGCTAATTTGATATAAAAAACGCTTTAGCTTCAACGGCATCTTTTGCGATTTGTTGCTTTAACTGCTCGAAAGAGTCAAATTTAAATTCATCGCGAATTTTGTGCAGCACTTGGGTATCAATGGTTTTTCCATAAATATCTTGTTGAAAATCAAATAAATGAATTTCAAGCTGCATTCGACTGCCATTAACAGTCGGGCGCTGACCAATATTGGCTACGCCACTATAACTTACCTCATCAAGCACTACTTCGACGGCATAAACACCATGTAATGGTGACACTTTACGTTCTAGTGCGATATTAGCTGTCGGAAAGCCGATGGTTCGGCCCTTTTTATCACCGTGACGCACTCGGCCACTGATGGTGTAAGGATGCCCTAACATTTGTTGCGCCTTGGCTATCTCGCCAGCGGCTAATTTTTGGCGAATAAGAGTACTGCTAATGCGCGCATTAGCGAGCTTTAAACTTTGGGTGCTGACGACTTCAAAACCATATTGCTGACCCGCCTCAACTAACATGTTGTAGTCGCCGGTTCGGTCATGGCCAAACCTGAAATCATCACCCACCACCAAAAATTTAACCCCTAGTTTATTAACCAATAATTGCTCAATAAACTCAGGTGCTGACAGGGTGGCAAATTGCTGATTAAAACGAACACATAACAAGCGTTCGATATCATAATTTTCAAGTAGCCGCAGTTTTTCTCGCAAACGCGATAATCTTGCTGGTGCTTGCTGCCCCAAAAATAGCTCTTGCGGATGCGGCTCAAACGTCATTACGGTGCTCGCTAAACCTAACGAATTGGCACGTAATTTGAGGCCATTAAGCACTTCTTGATGTCCTAAATGAACACCATCGAAATTACCTATGGTTAATACACAGCCGCGATGGCGTCTAGCGATATTATGTATACCACGTATTAATTCCATATTTTCGCTCGCACCCTCACCCCTAAAATTGGCGAATTATATATCATTGTCCATCACATATCAGCCGTTTATTATGCCTTTAAATGGCGAAGTCTAAAACCCGTCACAAATAATGTACTAAAATAACTGACCAAGGCAATGCCGATTAGCTTAACTAAGGTTAAAATTTGGCTCGACTTCTCATAGCCAAACCATTGCTCTGCACTCGGATTAACAGTCCATACCAACGTCACCATCACCGCTGTTGCTATTAATGATTTAACCGCAAAAATCAGCGTGTTTTGACTAAATTGATAAACGCCATCGGCTTTAAGCTGTCGGTATAACCAAAACGCATTGCACGTAGCCGATAATGAGGTTGCAAACGCTAAACCAATATAACCATATTGATAACCTAAACTAAATGCAAATACCGCGTTAAACACCATGTTGGCGATCATCGCTCGAATGCCTATTTTGACTGGCGTTTTAGTGTCTTGGCGGGCGTAAAAGCCGGGTGCCAAAATCTTAATCATCATGAAACTAAGCAAACCCGTGGCATACGCAATGAGGCTGTAACTGGCCATTAAAGCATCGCTGCTACTAAATTCACCGTGCATAAAGATAACCGTCACCAATGGTTGGGCCAGCACCATTAAACCGAGCGCTGCCGGCAGACCCATCATTAAGATCATTCGGACCGCCCAATCCATGGTCTGGCTAAAATCACGCGTTGAGTCACTGCTGTGAAAACGCGACAAACTCGGCAAAATCACCGTCGCTATCGCAATGCCAAACATGCCAAGCGGGAACTCCAGCAAACGATCAGAAAAGAACAGCCAACTGACGGAGCCGGTAATTAAGAAGGTCGCGATCATGGTATCAAACAACAGGTTAATTTGGCTGACCGACACCCCAAACAAGGCTGGGATCATTAGGGTTCTTATTTTTGTAACCCCAGGATCATGCCAGCCCCATTTGGGTTTAACTAACACCTTAGCACGGTATAAAAAAGGTAATTGAAATAGTAGCTGCAACAAGCCACCTAAAAACCAGCCCCACGCCAGTCCAATCGCCGTTTCTTCAAAGTGCGGCGCAATATAGAGCGCGGTAGCAATAATAGCGACATTAAGAAAAACCGGGGTAAAAGAAGCAACCGCAAACCGCCCCATCGCATTTAAAATGGAACCGCTTAACGCCACTAAGGTAATAAACCATAAATAAGGAAAGGTGATTTTTAGCATCACCGAGGCTAATTCATACTTTTGCGCCGCTTCGCCGTCATTAATGCCACCAATAAACCAACCAGCTCCAAATAACGCGATCAATATAGGAGAGCCTATCACCCCGACAATCGCCACCACAGTAATAATAGTGCCAAGGGTGCCCGAGGCATACGCGATAAGTTCGCGCACTTTATCTTTGTCATCTTGATTCTGGTATTCACTTAATACCGGCACAAAGGCCTGGGCAAAAGCACCTTCAGCAAATAATCGCCGCATAAAGTTTGGAATTTTTACTGCCAAGTAATAAACATCGGCATGGGCGCTTGCGCCAAGTAATCCTGCTAGAACGACATCTCGCACTAATCCTAAGACCCTAGATACCAGTGTCATAACACTGACGATAAGGCCAGAACGTAATAATTTTTTACTCAATGGTTTTTCCTGATTTTGTATAACAAGGTTAACTAACGACCAGTCAATAAGTGAACTGACCGCCAATTTTGCCTTTATCTGCTGATATTCGTAATTAGTACTAGGACTGCACAATAAATATTGATAGAATTCGCCCGTTATCATAACGGTCAATCTATGGGCTCGCTACTTTTTTCCATTTTAGTAGTGGCTAATTTTGTCTCTTTTGGTAAAAATTGACAAATATTGACACAGTTATGTTTTTCTTTTAACAACGCGATTGATATTCGGTCATAAAGCGGGCATACTCCCCGACCTTTAAATAGTATCGCAATAGAACAGTTCTAGGAGTTCACCTTGGCTAATATTAAGTCTGCTAAGAAGCGCGCAATTACATCTGAAAAGAACCGCCAGCATAACGCTAGCCGTCGTTCAATGATGCGCACATTCATGAAAAAAGTACTTGTTGCAATCGCTGCTGGCGATAAAGAAGCTGCAACTAAAGCATTTGTTGAAGTTCAACCTATTTTAGATCGTTACGCCACTAAAGGCTTGATCCATAAAAATAAGGCTGCACGTCATAAGACTCGTTTAAGCGCTCAAATCAAAGCACTTTAATCGAAGCTTAGGCTTTAAATAAAAAAACCGACCGCGAGGTCGGTTTTTTTATGTCTGCGTTTTATTTATCTGCAGGGCAACTGCATTAGAACTTAGATATCGAGACATATTACGTAAACTCGCGGTGAATATATCCATATATACTCAATTTTTCGTCCATGAAAAATACGGTTTACTCCACATGCACCGATACCTCGACCAATACCCGCGTATTATTTACACGCGCTTATCGTGCCCCACTCATCGACTCTCTTTCATCATCAGCACATCAATCACCCGTTTTACCCTAATGTAACCAATTTACGATTGGGTGAAATTTTTTATTGAGTTAGCTTGTCTTATTACCTAGATACTAATTAGCATAAGCAACGAGGCCGCCTGTGACCAAAAAATATAATCAAGGACTAACTACCCAAACACCCTGGCAGAGTAAAGATCATCAAGTCACACCCGAAGCCATTTTTAATCAACGCCGCACGCTAATTAAAGCGCTAGGTTTTGGCGCGTTAAGTGCTGGCTTTGGTAGTTCGGCTCAAGCCGGTGTTTTCGATTTATTTTCCGATAAAAAAGAGCTCAAAACTTTTGTCACGACGCCCTTATCATTTAGCACCAATAGCAGCTACCCACTGACAGACGCGGCAACGCCACTTAAAAAAGTGATTAGCCACAATAATTTTTACGAATTTGGCACCGCCAAAAATGATCCAGCGGCGAACGCTCAAGGTTTTATCGTGGATCCATGGCAACTGGTGATCGACGGTGAGGTTGAACGACCTATTACCCTTGATTATGACGATTTAACCCAGTTATTTGCTTTAGAGGAACGAACTTATCGATTACGCTGCGTTGAGGCTTGGTCAATGGTCGTGCCATGGACGGGGTTTTCACTGGCCAGTTTGTTGAAAAAAGCCGGGGTGAAAAGCAGCGCGACTCATGTCGCCTTTGAAACTTTATATGACCCACAGCAAATGCCTGGTCAAAAAAGTCGACGCGTTGGCGGCGGCATCCATTACCCTTACGTTGAAGGCCTCACGATCGATGAAGCAATGAACGAGCTGTCATTTATGGCGGTTGGTCTGTATGGAAAAACCCTGCCACCACAAAACGGCGCGCCAATTCGGCTAGTTGTGCCCTGGAAATATGGCTTTAAGAGCATCAAGTCTATCACTCGGATCACTCTAACCCGCAGCCAACCAAAAACTAGCTGGAACCAATTAGCACCTGGTGAATATGGTTTTTATGCCAACGTAAACCCAGCGGTTGATCATCCCCGCTGGTCCCAAGCAAGCGAGCGACGCATTGGTGAAGGCGGGTTATTTTCAGCGAAACGGATCGCGACCCAGCCTTTTAACGGCTATGGCGAACAAGTAGCGTCGCTTTATAAAGATTTAGATTTAACTAGGCACTTTTAACTAACTACTTTTAACTA
>Ga0209291_1000139_pt1 | contig 72000 bp, 57 predicted proteins | sample GOMGulsemesocosm_FD_184633 | JGI IMG/M metagenome (GOLD analysis project Ga0209291, IMG submission 184633) | Methane-oxidizing microbial communities from mesocosms in the Gulf of Mexico - GOM9B Gulf of Mexico (SPAdes) (version 2) | ecosystem: Environmental > Aquatic > Marine > Cold seeps... | reverse complement strand
TATCAAAAAATAAATTATGAAAGATAAAAACGTTAGTGCGGGTTAGCCTATTAAGAAAGTTAATTTTCCGATTGATTAATTTAATTAATCTAAATAAAAACAGGGAATATTATTGTGAATATATATAGGGTTAAATATGAAAATTTTCGCTGACATTTTGATTAAAAAACTTTATAGCTCACCTGTCTACAGCCGTTTCACCACTTGGTTTCTTTAGTCAAATAGAGAGTAACAAAGCCTGTAAAAATATAGTTTTAAAAGTTAATAATTAAAAGTACAAATTTTGAAAGTGTTTAGACTTTGACATTCTGAAAAGGTATTTTTGGAAGTATAAATATTCAACATATTCCTTTCAGTTGAATGCGAAAGGAATATGTGAAAACCATTATTTTTGATAAATAATGGTTAAGTGTACAAGCTAGACCATAAGCTAAATTTCAACCATATCACCTTTGCTTTGCAACCATGTTTTTCTGTCTGGACTACGTTTTTTTGAAAGCAACATATCCATAAGTTCCATGGTTTCAGCATGCTCGTCTACCGTTAATTGCACTAAACGTCGAGTATTAGGATCCATAGTCGTTTCACGCAATTGTAAAGGATTCATTTCTCCCAACCCCTTAAAACGTTGAACATTCACTTTGCCGCGTTTTTTCTCAGCTTCTATTCTGTCTAAAACACCGTCTTTTTCTTCTTCATCTAAAGCATAAAAAACTTCTTTACCAATATCTATTCGGTACAAAGGCGGCATAGCAACATAAACATGCCCTTGTTGTACAAGCGGTAAAAAATGCTGCATGAATAAAGCACACAACAGTGTTGCGATATGAAGCCCATCGGAATCAGCATCAGCAAGGATACAAATTTTTCCGTATCGTAATTCAGACAGATCATCACTATCAGGATCGATACCTAATGCCACCGAAATATCATGAACTTCTTGTGATGCCAGTATTTGCCCTGAGTCTACTTCCCAAGTATTTAGAATTTTACCGCGTAATGGCATGATCGCTTGAAACTCACGATCTCTAGCTTGTTTAGCACTACCACCAGCAGAGTCACCTTCCACTAAAAACAGTTCAGTTCTAGCAATATCTTGACTGCCACAATCAGTTAATTTCCCAGGTAATGCAGGTCCTTGAGTAATCTTTTTGCGGATAATTTTTTTACTTGCGCGCAAACGACGCTGAGCATTGGAAATACAAAACTCGGCAAGATTTTCTGCTATTTCTGTATGTTCATTCAACCATAAACTAAAAGAGTCTTTAACAACGCCAGAAACAAATGCAGCACATTGACGAGAAGATAACCGTTCTTTAGTTTGTCCCGCAAATTGCGGTTCTTGCATTTTTACCGATAATATATATGAACATTTATCCCATATGTCGTCAGGGGTAAGTTTTACGCCACGAGGTATTAGATTTCTAAACTCACAAAATTCACGCATTGATTCTAACAAACCTTGTCGCAAACCATTAACGTGTGTACCACCTTGAATCGTCGGAATTAAATTAACATAGCTTTCGCCAATACCTTCTCCGCCTTCAGATAGCCAAGTTACAGCCCAATCAGCTGCTTCATGTGAAGAGGTAAAAGTACCAACAAAGGGTTCTTCCGGTAAACAAACGTAGGTTTTAAGAGAGTCTTTTAGGTAGTCAACTAAGCCGTCTTCATAAAACCACTGATATTTCTTGTCTTCATTTTTATCATGAAACTTAATGGTCAAGCCAGGACATAAAACCGCCTTTGCTTTTAATAAATGAATCAAGCGACGAGCAGAAAAATTAGCCGTATCAAAATATTTAGGATCAGGCCAAAACTTTACGCGTGACCCGGTATTTCTGCGACCAACAGTGCCAGTTTCATGTAACTCTTCAACTTTTTCGCCATGTTCAAAAGCCATTTCATAAACTTTGCTGTCACGACGAACAGTAACATCCACGCGGGTTGAAAGTGCATTTACCACTGAAATTCCAACACCATGCAAACCACCAGAGAATTGATAGTTCTTATTAGAGAACTTACCTCCGGCATGAAGTTTACAAAAAATAAGCTCAACACCTGATACACCTTCTTCTGGGTGAATATCGGTTGGCATACCTCGACCATCATCAATAATTTCTAATGATTGGTCCTTATCAAGCACGACTGTGATATTTTGCGCATGCCCAGCTAAAGCTTCATCGACCGAGTTATCAATAACTTCTTGGCCTAAATGATTTGGGCGGGCGGTATCGGTGTACATGCCAGGACGGTGGCGTACTGGATCTAAACCACTGAGAACCTCAATGGAGTCTGAATTATATTGTTCGCTCATTTAACCAATCTAATAATTATTATGAAAATAAATGTTTTATAAATTAAAAAACATCGCTATTTTAGGTAACATTTTCGAGTAATCAATAAAGCTGTGATCACCACCTTGTTGTACAATTATTTGGCAGTTACAATATTTATCGACAGCTTCTTGATAATCTAACACTTCATCACCTGTTTGTACCATGACCAAGTAATTATTTTTCGAAATAAATTTTTGTTCAATATTCTTTAACGTCTTTATAGACTGAGGTTCAATTGAATAAACTTCCCCTGTATAAGGGTTAGTCTGCTCTCCTAAATATTCAGTTAACAACTCAAAAGGTTTAACTGCGGGATTTACTAACACCGCCTTGCTTTGATATTTTTCTGACAAATACGTTGAAAAGTAACCTCCTAATGATGAACCTATAAAGTACCAGAGACTTTCTTCGTCACTTTCTGCCGCTATTAATGACGTCAATTGTTCAATAATAGCTTCTGGTGACGAAGCTAACTGAGGGCAAAAGAAAGATACACCAGGGTAGTTTTCAAAAAAATAGATTTTAGTAAGTTCCGCTTTCATCGATTGTGGCGATGAATTAAAACCATGCAAATATAAAATATTAATACGTTTAGACATTTAGCTCTCTTGATAGAAAATAGCTGTCGGAAGTGATTTTTCCGTCGCCAAACAAAGAAAAAATACGGTAACCCGCACTTTGCCCATTCGAAGCTCCACTACTTTTAGTCGTATCGAATTGGATAGATGTTGCTGGACAAGTAAATAATGGAATTGACGGTGTATGGTCTGAATACAAAGTCATGGATTGGTGAACATGCCCACAAGTGATACCTTTAATACTCGAAAATTTATTTATCGTTTGCCAGAATTGTGTTTGATTCTCTAAACCATGTCTATCCATAAAATAGCCCACATCTAAAGGATGATGATGCATCATGAGGAATTGATATTTTTGTTCATCAACCATTGACTCTAATTTAATCAAATCACTTTGGGTCACTAAACCTTTCGGTGTATCACTTTTGCTATTAAGTAAAACGATTTGCCAGCATTGATCATTTATTAGCTTTTCGCGCTTAAAAGGTGGAACTGATAAATATTTATCAAGTAATTCATGTTCATCATGATTACCCGCCACATAATAAAATGGGATTTCTATTCCACTGTTAAGAACAGCTTCTACAAAAAGTTGATAAGACGCTTCACTGTGATCTTGGGTAATGTCACCGGTAAATACGATAACTTGTACGTCACGTTTATTTTTAATCTCCTGTAAAACAGCAACCAAGTTTTGGTAAACATTGGCACCATAATGTAGACCATCCGCTTGTGAAAACAGATGACAATCAGTAACTTGGGCTATTTTATAAACAGTTGACAAAGGTATTACTCAAAAAGTGATAAGTTGACTTGGCCTAACTTTAAACAGAGTTGTAACCATTCTTTAAGAAACTGGTTGATTTGCTCTTTTTCATCAGGCAAATGCATTTTACTATTGGGGTAATCGTATCGAGGTTTTACTTGTCTGATATCTTGGTTACTGATCACTTCTGCCATTCGAGCATCATGATATAAACGGATTGTCATTTTAGGATGCAGAATAGAAGAACATAAACCTTTTTTATTCTCTTCCTCTAGATTTATATCGTGCCCTACATTTACTTGTTTAGCGTTAGGCATTTCTTGACAGATACTAATTAAGCTCGTGTAACGGGTAATTTCGAGCGTTTTAATGCTGTAAGTTAAAAAGTCAGAAATAAAAAAATTACGTTCGTTGCCAATAGTTTCTTCATTATTATTGCTGGCAAGTAAGCGTATTAACAACATATAGTTGACTTCACAAAGATTCATCAATGTTGATAATTTCGGGTGATATTTCTTACTTTGCTTTATCATTTACGAAGACCATTTTTTCTGTAATTGATGGTAATTATTATGTAACCATTGTAACCCAATTATTGTTGCTGAATTGGTGATTTTTCCATTTTCTAAAAGCGAGAAGGCCTGATTTCTTTCCATGACATGTAACAAAATATCTTCACCTTCGGACACTAAACCGTGCACACCACCTACATTTTCGCTGTCTATATTAGCTACATATAAGTGCATAACTTCACTTGTGCCGCCAGGACTAGAAAAATACTCCATCACTTTATCTATCTGTGTTTTATTCAAGGTCAAATTAGCTTCTTCTTTAGCTTCTCGTATCGCAACCTCTATGGGCGATTCATCTTTGCCAAACATACCCGCAACAAATTCTAATAACCAAGGTGTGTCACCATAGCCCATGGCCCCAGAACGAAATTGTTCCAATAAAACGACTCGGTCATTCTTTGCATCATAAGGTATAACAACCACTGCATGACCGCGCTCAAATACTTCTCGTGAGAGTATCTCACTTTCACCACCATTAAATAATTGATGACTTAAATGATACTCATCCATTTTGAAAAAACCTTGGTAGCACGTTTTTTGTTGGTGGATATTTACGTCTTTATGGGTGAAACCTAATAAGTTTGTACTTTTTTTATACACAACGTTGTTTTTTTCGTTCATAATGAAAACTTTAAATAGATGAAGATGTTATAATAATTACCGCACTAGCATAAAACATTTTGTTACACTAGAATGCATTCATAAACACTTATTATATTTAGCTAATTCGAAAATCAAGATACGATAGTAACATAATAATATCGAGTACATGGCACACTCAAAGGAATAGCTCACACATGAAAAAAACAATTTCGGCACTGATCATTGGTTTGGTTTGTGCGACTAATACTACGTTTGTTTACGCTGAAGATTTATTGAGCGTTTACAAACAAGCACAAAAAAACGATCCTACCGTATTGAAGTCTAGCGCTTTATATAGAGCATCAAAAGAAGACATTGCTCAAGCTAGATCTGTTTTACTGCCAGGCCTTAGTGGTTCTGCTGGTTATACAAAAAACAAAAGTGGTTTTGAAGGAAATACAAGCTCTAAAAGCGATCAGATTAGTTATGGTTTAACATTATCTATGGACCTATACAAACATTCTTCTTGGTTAAAATTAGATAATGCAAAAAAATCGGCACATCGAAGTGATGTTTCTTATCAAGCCGCGAAGCAAAATTTAATTGTTCGTGTAACAACTGCTTATTTTGATGTTTTAAGTGCTAAAGACGATTTAGATTTTGCAAAAGCAGAAAAAGCAGCCATTGAACGTCAATTAGAACAAACAAAACAACGTTATTCTGTTGGCCTAACAGCGGTTACCGATGTACACGAAGCGCAAGCTCAATATGATAACGCCGTCACATCAGAAATTCGTGCAGAAAATAGCGTCTTTACTGCTGAAGAAGCTTTACGTGTAATTACTAATATTTACCCAAGGGATTTAAATGTTCTAAATACTGAGCGCTTTAGTACATCTCGCCCTGTACCTGATAGCGCTAATGAATGGCAACAAACAGCCGAAGCTAAAAACTTAGAACTCATTGCGCAGAAAATTGCAGTAGATATATCCAAAGAAAATATTAATATCGCGAGATCTGGTCACTATCCAACGCTTAGCCTCTTAGGTACTTATAACAACTCAGACACAGATGATTTATTATTAAATACTTCGGCTGAGACTGATAGACAGTCTATCGGTATCACATTAAACGTACCTATTTATTCAGGTGGTGCAACATCAAGTGCTGTACGACAAGCACAAAGTAACTACGTTGCAGCCAGTCAAGATTTAGAACAAACTCATCGTAATGTTGTTCGTAATACACGCAACGCTTATAACACTGTTATTGCGGCGGTTTCAGCAATTAAAGCACTTGGGCAATCAGTTGTCAGTGCCGAAAGTGCTTTAAAAGCAACAGAAGCAGGCTTTGAAGTGGGTACTCGTACTATAGTTGATGTTTTAGATAGCACGCGTAATTTATATAATGCAAAGCGTAACTTATCTTCAACACGTTATAATTATGTCCAAAACATTTTGTCATTAAAACTTGCAGCAGGAACAATTAGTGAGCAAGACTTGATAAATATTAACCAGGGATTAAGTGAAGCTAAATAAGAAAATTACACCTTACATTTATACCCCAAATGTAATTTTCCGTCACTTTACCTTATCCTGAACATAAAAAGCCCTGATATATCAGGGCTTTTTATTATCCAAATTTTTAGCTTAATTAGCTAAACATAGCTTTTACATCAGTAACCATATTTTTAAATTCATCGGTATCCATAAAGCCTACGTCAGGTAAGATTCCCTTGTTAACATAACTCTTTAATAATACTTCACGCGTAGATGCATTTTTGAAAATACCATGATAAATAGCACCTGCCCGAATAAAGTCTAAATAATGCGTCTCTGGTGGTAATACCGTTAAATCACTCCAACTCGTAACCAAAGTAGTAAATTCTTCAGAGAAACCCCAGGCTTTCGTTACTTCACCACCAACACTTCCAGCCAATTTAATAATCGCTTGCTGCAAAAAAGTCGGATTAGCAAATACATCAGGGTGACTTTCAGCTTCAGTCAAAATAGGGAGAACACCGATATTATGAATCAAAGCACCTAAGGTTAATGTATCTAAAGTTAAAGACGAATGCTTATGAACTCGCATATAAAAAGTCATCAAACTGATAGCAACAGAAGCTACGTCAATAGTTTTACTCCACGACTTTTTCAAATACATTGAAACAATTTCATTGTTAGAAACAAAAACTTGTTCTAGCGCCATAGCTGTTGCAATACTTTTAATTTGACGTAATCCGATACGTGTTACAGCTTGATTGACTGATTCAACTTTTACAGCGCGTCCTAAAATAGCGCTGTTAGCAACTTTTAACATCCCCAAAGATAATGCTGGGTCCTGCCCTATAACATCACTCATTTGGTGTAAATTAATTTCGGGATCATCTGCTGCTTTACGCACTTTCAGTGCAATTTCAGGTAACGTTGGCAGCACTAGCGCATCTTGCTTAATTTTTTCGACTAAAATTGTATAAAGGGCGTTTTCCGTTCCCATAATCCCACCTTAATTATTATCATGATTTATTATTTATATAGCTTCAAAATAGCACACTTTTTTGTCTCTAATATGAGTTTAGCTCAATTAATAATAAAATCTTCAATATGGTGTATTTATTGAACTAATTACTACTATTTATAATTATAGTCTATGTATAAATTCACGTTCATTAGGATCTATGCCACCACGTTATACCGTTCATCCTGACCTATACGTTCATTGGCATCCATGCCACCACGTTATACCGTTCATCCTGAACATAAAAAAGGAGCTATATTAGCTCCTTTCATTACTCTAATTTTTTTTACTATATGGAAATTGGTGCCTTTATATGGGGATGAAATTCATAATTAACTAATTCAAAATCTTCAAAAGTAAAATCAAAAATACTGCCAATTTCTGGGTTAATCTTCATGGTAGGGAGCGCTAAAGGAGAACGAGAAAGTTGCTCGTTAACTTGTTCCATATGATTTAAATACAAGTGGGCATCGCCAAAGGTATGAACAAAATCACCCAATTCTAAGTCACAGACTTGTGCAATCATCATGGTAAACAAGGCATAGCTGGCAATATTAAAGGGAACACCTAAAAAGATATCTGCGCTTCGTTGATAAAGCTGACACGATAGTTTGCCATTTAACACATAGAATTGAAAAAGTGTATGACACGGTGGTAAAGCTTGTTTACCTTGTTCAGCATTCTCTGAAGGGCTTATAGATGTATCAGGTAACAACGCAGGATTCCAAGCCGTAATAATATGACGACGAGAGTCAGGATTCGTTTTTAAATCATGAATTAGCTGTGTAAGCTGATCAATCGTTTCACCATTGGTTGATGGCCAATTACGCCACTGAACACCATAAACAGGACCAAGCTCACCTGTTTCAGTAGCCCAAGCATCCCAAATTTTAACACCATTCTCGCTTAAGTAAGCAATATTTGATTCGCCTTTGATGAACCACAACAACTCATGAACAATTGATTTCAAATGGCATTTTTTAGTGGTTACCAGCGGAAAGCCTTTCGCTAAATCAAAACGCATTTGATAACCAAAAATACTTTTGGTGCCTGTGCCTGTGCGGTCTGATTTTTCAACGCCGTTATCACGAACATGTTGCATTAAATCTAAATATGCTTTCACTTTTTTTCCTTCTCTAAAAATACGTAATTTTATACAAATGATATTCTATACGTAATGTCATTAGCTTAATATCATTTTTACAGCCACTAACATCAAAAATATCGCAAATGATTTTTTAATCGTTCGCACAGGTAACTTACTCGCAGATTTTACACCTATAGGAGCGAAAAATGAGGAAGTTATAATGATACCTAACAACGCAGGTAGGTATACAAAACCTAAGCTATATTCCGGTAAGTTTGCTTCACCAAAACCTGCAATAACATAACCACTAGCACCAAATATAGCAACGACCATACCACTAACAGTAGACACACCAATGGCTTGACGTAGAGGCACTTTAAAAGAACTTAATACAGGCACTAACACAGCCCCACCAGCAATTCCCATTAGACTGGCTAAGATCCCAGTAAAAAAACCTATTCCTTTAACAATAATATTACTTGGTAGCTTTTCATCTTCATTATTAATAATCACTTTATTCTTACTCGCATTATGTATAGTAAAAAACATATATGAGGAGAGTAAGAAAACAGCAATGGCAAAAGTGTTTTTAAGTGCATCGACAGAAAGTACATCCGCAATAAAAGCCCCTAATAATGATCCTAGTGCAATAGCTATAATTAATTGCTTTGCAAGTAGCCAAGGTATATTTTTATTACGATGATGCGCCAAAGCAGCAGAAAATGAAGTGATAACAATAGTAGCCAATGAAGTACCAAGTGCCATAGGCATCACCAAGTTGTGATCAATCCCCAACGGTGGTAATAAATAAACCAAAGCTGGCACTATGATTAGCCCACCTCCGATGCCTAGTAAACCCGCACAAAAACCGACAACAGAGCCGAGTAAAACGCATATCAGAAAAATACTTAATAACATGATTATTGCTTCTTAAATTGAAATAAAGAGGTAAACCTACATCCCTGCGCGAACAAAACCGCCTAAACCAAATTGTTCAAGTTGTTCATTTAAATAACTATGCACTTGCTTAGAAGTAGAGATGGTGAGCACATGTGCCAACATCATTTTGACCGCAGTAAAGTCAACATGGCGGATCACCCATTTAATTTTTGCGATATTATGTGCGTTCATACTGAGTGTGTCATATCCCATAGCTAATAATAATAAAGCACCTGCGGGTTCACTTGCTAGTTCACCACATAAACTCAAAGGTACGCAAGAACGAGATGATTGTTCAGCAATATGATTCAGTGCCCTTAATACAGCAGGGTGATATGAATCATATAAACCTGCAACGCGTGCGTTGTTTCGATCAACTGCTAATAGATACTGTGTTAGATCATTACTTCCCACCGAAAAAAAATCAACTTTTATTGCTAACTCTTGCAGTTGATAAATAATTCCTGGTACTTCAATCATTATGCCTATTTTAGGACGGAGAAGTTTTTCGTCATCTGTAAAATCTAATTCCGTTGATAGTTCATAATAAGCTTGATTAATTAAGCGAGTTGCCTCTTCTACTTCTAAAGTACTGGAGATCATTGGCAACATTATCTGTAAATTTCCCTGTCCAACGTTCGCTCGCAACATTGCTCGTACTTGCAATAAAAATATTTCAGGATGATCAAGTGTTATACGTATACCACGCCAACCAAGAAAAGGATTATCTTCATTTATCGGAAAATATGGCAAAGATTTATCTCCCCCAACATCCAAAGTTCTCATCGTTACTGTTTGGTTGGGAAAAGCACTTAATACTTGCTGGTAAAGCTGGGTCTGCTCTGATTCAGAAGGAAAACAACTCCGATTCATGAAGGGGATTTCAGTGCGATATAAACCGATCCCTTCTGCTCCAGAGTTTTTAGAATGTTCAAACCCAGAAGACAGACCTCCATTAAGTTGCAATTCAATCGCGTGTCCATCTTTTGTAATTGCGGGGAGTTTCTCTACGGTTTTTACTTTATCAGCCAGTAGGATTTCTTCTGTGATTAAATGTTGATACTCTCGCAATAGTGCTTCATTAGGCTGAACAAAAAGCTCTCCACTGTAACCATCAACAATACATTTTTTTTGATGTAATTGACCAAGCGGTATTTTCTCAATTCCCATTATAGCGGGTACGCCCAATGCTCGAGCTAAAATAGCAGCATGAGAATTATTAGCTCCATGAAGTGAGACCACACCTTTCAAACCTTGATGCTGATACTGGGCTAACATGGAAGCCGTAACTTCTTCCGCGACCAGTATAAATTCCTTAGGCAACTCTTGTTCATTGATGTTTAACTTTTTTAAGTTAAGTAATAAACGATCGCCTAGATCTCTTATATCACTGGCTCTTTCACGTAAATAATGATCTTCAAGTGCTTCAAATTGAACGACATAACTATCAATAACTTGCTTTAATGCACTTTCAGCGGTCCAGCCTGTGCTGATTTTCTCTGCCACTTCCTTACTGATATTAGCATTGTCTAATAGTTGCTTATACATATCGAAAATATCTAGAAAGTTTTCTGCAATAATACCTTGAAGTTTATTTGTCATGAAATCAAAATCACTGAGCGTTTTGGCCACGGCTTCTTCAAATAGCTTCAGTTCTTGCTCAGGATATTTCGAGCGTTTTAAAACAACAGTCGCTAGGCTCACTGCAGGATAAACAACAAACATTTCGCCAATCGTTACGCCTGACGAACCAGCAACACCGTGTAAGGCTTTTTTCAAATGACTGTTGGCATCTTGTTCATTGATTAATACACTCGCTTCTGCATTTGCCAGTGATGCAGCTAATTGAGCGGATAAAGTCACTAAAAAGGCTTCTTCATTTTCGTTAAAGTAACGTGCATGTTTTTGTTGAATTGAAAGTATGCCAAGTACCTTACGCCGATGAATAATAGGAGTACCTAAAAAAGCATTTAATTCATCTTCTTCTACTTCTGGGGCATGGATAAACTGAGGGTGGTTCTGTGCATTTGCAATATTGAGTGGCTCTTCTCGTTGACCAACCAAGCCCACCAATCCTTCGGTAAAGCCAATAGTTGTTTGGCCTAGCGAACGTTCGGCTAATCCATCAGAAGCGACAAGTAAGAAATGCTGTTTAAGATGATCTGCTAGATAGATTGAACAACAATCTGTCTTCATCGTTTCTTTTATTTGTTCCACCATACGATGTAATGCACTGTCTAGTTCAGCGTTTTGGCTGAACTCTAGAACAATTCTACGTAAGGTTGTTAACATATTGTTCCTCAAATAAAAATAGCTTGCGAGCAAGCTATTTATTATACATTTATGTTTTAAATCGTAAAACAACTGCTACATAATAATAATCAACTACGACGTTTACGATTATGATGACGATAAGAAGGCATTGAAGCCTGAGCGAATTCCTTCATCACTTTACGGTAAACTTCCCGTTTAAAAGATACTACTTGTCGTACCGGATACCAGTAACTTACCCAACGCCAATCATCAAATTCAGGATGATCAGAGTGAAGTAAATCAACTGCAGATTCTTCTGCAGTTAACTTGAGTAAAAACCATTTCTGTTTTTGCCCAATACAAACAGGTTTACTTTCATGCCTAATTAAACGTTTTGGTAATTTATATCTTAACCAGTGTTTAGTTGAAGCAACAATTTTGACATGTTCCGGTTTTAATCCCACTTCTTCGTGTAATTCTCGGTACATGGTTTCTTCTGCTGTTTCCCCTTCATCAACACCACCTTGTGGATATTGCCACGAGTGTTGACCATAACGCCTGGCCCAAAATACTTGTCCTCTATCATTGATTATGACTATGCCGACATTAGCTCGATAGCCTTCGGCATCTATCAAAGGAATTCCCAATAACTTTCTTAAAATATTAACTGATTCTTCCATAATCTGGGCTTACGAGCAATTAATTCTTTTTTTATTTTCTCTTTGCCATAGCCTGAAATGTTGTGAATCTTTATACTTAACAAAGAAAAGTCCCTATTAACGAGCCTTACTCATTAAAATTATAATCCCCAATACCGAATATGAATTATTACAAAGAGCACAAGCGCTTGCTGGGTTAACTTTAGCAGAGATTGCAGAGCAAGCGGGTGTAGTCGTACCTAAAGATTTAACGCGTGAAAAAGGATGGATAGGCCTCTTACTTGAGCAAGTACTAGGGGCCAGTGCAGGTTCAAAACCCGAACCAGATTTCCCTCATTTAGGTGTTGAATTGAAGTCATTACCAATTAGCACCCAAGGCAAACCATTAGAAACTACATTTGTTTGTGTAGCTCCACTCACAGGTTTAGTTGGTGCAAGTTGGAAAACGAGTCATATTCGCAATAAAATGGCCCGTGTTTTATGGGTACCTGTTATCTCTGAGCGACAAATCCCTATAGGAGAGCGTATGGTTGGTACTCCTTTCATTTGGTCTCCATCACATGAAGAAGAGCAATTACTCGCGTTAGATTGGCAAGAGCTTACTGACATGATTGTTTTAGGGGAAGTCGAAAATATTTCAGGAAAACACGGCCAAGTATTACAACTTCGACCTAAAGCTGCAAACAGCCAAGCTAAAACAAAAGCATTTAATAAGCACGGCCAACCTTTTCAAACGCTTCCCCGCGGCTTTTATTTGAAAACATCTTTTACACAAATGTTATTACGTAATCATTTACGCATTGATTAGCGTTACCGTATTTGTAACTGCTACTTATATGATCAAACTATCCAGTAAGACTCGTTCCAATAAACTATAAACAATTCTCACTATATTTTAGGCGAAAAAAAAACAACTCGAAAGTTGGTTTATTTCAGCTTTTCAGCAAATGTGGTGGGCGCGGCAGGAGTCGAACCTGCGACCGGAAGGGTTTAGTTTCGTAGCCACTCTTTCCCATACCTAACCTATCCTTCAACAGTCATGTAATAAAACAAGAAATTGCCTTCACTTTATTTTAGGCGAAAAAAAACCAACTCGAAAGTTGGTTTATTTCAGCTTTTCAGCAAATGTGGTGGGCGCGGCAGGAGTCGAACCTGCGACCGCCTGGTTCGTAGCCAGGTACTCTATCCAGCTGAGCTACGCGCCCACATTAAAAGGTATTTAATATCCTATTCAAAGATAATACATATTTTTTTATAAGCTTAAGTATTTGCTTACTCCACAATTCAATAAAGAAGAGTGGTGGGCGCGGCAGGAGTCGAACCTGCGACCGCCTGGTTCGTAGCCAGGTACTCTATCCAGCTGAGCTACGCGCCCTCACATGAACTATGTTTTATATCTTAGTCTAAAGATAGCAAATTGCTTTGCGTTTATTACTTTTAAAAAAGTTACCTTCAATAAAAGTAATGGCGGAGAGCGAGAGATTCGAACTCTCGAACGGATTTAAAGCCGTTACTCCCTTAGCAGGGGAGCTCCTTCGGCCACTCGGACAGCTCTCCAAATTTACTCTTTTACTATTGAGATTTAATGTGTATTTAAAATACACTTTAAATAAGAAACTTCAATCTAGTTGCAAACTAGATACTCCCTTAACAGGTCAGCATCTTCGACCATTCGGTCACATCTCCAGTGGGTGCGAATACTAATGGATCGAGAAAATAAGTCAAACATTTTTTTCAATTATTCTGCTCTTTTAAGTCTGTTTGCCGAGATTTTCATCAAGAAGGCTATTTTTCATGCTTCAAAAGGTATTATTCAATAAATTGACGATATAAAATCTATTTTTGAACCATTAAAAAAGTCGGCAATTGCCGACTTTTATTAATGAGTACAATAAATGAAACTAAAACTTATTCCCTGCTTCGTCTTCACTATTATTACTTCCTGTTTTTTCTGCCTGTATACGCATATAAATTTCTTCACGATGAACAGATATTTCTTTTGGAGCATTTACACCAATGCGTACTTGATTACCTTTCACACCTAAAACAGTTACGGTAACTTCGTCACCGATCATTAACGTTTCACCAACCCTACGAGTTAAAATTAACATCCTAAATATCCTTTATGTTTAAAAGCCAGTCCACTAAAAAATTATAAGCTAGTAATAAATTTAGTTTAATTTTGGTAAAAGTACATAATAAAAATTAAAAACTTTGTAAAAAATAGTTACTTAAGTTCACTACTACTCAGTTTTGCCACTATTTACAAAGATTTTAGTATCACGAGTGATAACAAGTAATTTACTTTGTACTTATAACCAATATTGGCATTCTAACAAGCTTATTCAAGCAATAAAGTGATTTTTTGATATTATTTGCAACTATTTGTTATTATTAATGTTGTAGTGAATATGGGCTCACATGCAATTAACAGATATTTGACATAATGTGCTGTATTAAAGGAGTACCTATAAAAAAGGAGCTAAAAAGCTCCTTAATCACATAGACAAATAAATTTTGTTGTTATGCTAATTTATCTGTTAACCAAGCTTTAGCTGAATCTAAAGCTAAGGTTAAGTTCTCTGGTTGGCTACCGCCTGCTTGAGCCATGTCAGGACGACCACCACCTTTGCCGCCAACATGCTGAGCAGCGCTATTAACTAAATCACCGGCTTTTACTTGCCCAGTAAGATCTTTCGTCACCCCAGCAATTAACCCTACTTTACCGTCACTTGCTGTACCTAATAAGATAATGCCTGAACCAATTTTACTTTTCAGTTCGTCCATCATGCCACGAAGCGCTTTTGATTCTGCCCCATCTAAATCAGCAATAAGTACTTTTATACCGTTTATTTCAACGGTTCTGCTGATTAAGTCTGATCCTGCTTGTGCTGCTAGTTGTTGCTTAAGTGTTTGAATTTCTTTTTCAAGTAATTTACTACGGCTAATAAGCTGCTCTACTTTTCCTGACATACCGGCGACATCAGACTTAACCATGGATGCTACCTTTGATAACCTATCATTTTGTTGTTCAGTATACGTAAGTGCTCCTTCGCCAGACACAGCTTCAATACGACGTACGCCTGCAGCGATACCTGATTCAGAAACAATTTTAACAAAACCAATATCGCCAGTGCGTTCAACATGAACACCACCACAAAGCTCTGTAGAGAAGTCACCTAAAGTAACAACGCGCACTTCATCATCGTATTTCTCACCAAATAATGCCATCGCGCCTTTTTCTTTAGCATCATCAATTTGCATTAGCTCAGTTTCTCGCGCCAAATTATTACGAATTTGTTGGTTAACTAAGCGCTCTACCGTTTGTAGCTCTTCTGCGGTTACGCCTTCAAAGTGAGAGAAATCAAAACGTAATTTCTCAGCATCACAAAGTGAGCCTTTTTGAGTAACATGATCACCTAAAACATTACGCAAAGCGGTATGAAGTAAATGTGTTGCAGTATGATTTTTAACAATTCCTGCTCTACGTTCAATATTAATCTCAGCTTTTACACGGCGATTAACTCCCACGTTAGTACGTGCAATGCCTTTATGAGCAAAGGCATTACCCATTTTAGTGGTGTCATGTACTTCAAAAACACCTTCATCTATGTGCAATAAACCTTGGTCGCCTGCTTGACCACCAGATTCTGCATAAAATGGTGTTTTGTCTAAAATAACAATACCCTGCTCACCAGCTTTTAATTCGGCAACTGACTCGTCGCTGTTAAATAATTCAACAACCGTTGAAGAGAATTCGTTGCGGGTATAGCCTTTAAACTCTGTTGTGTGGTCAGACTTAAGTTGGTCGTTGTAATCGGCACCAAATTGACTGGCTTTTTGTGCGCGCTCACGTTGTAGCCCCATCGCAAGTTCAAAACCCTTATGGTCAACTTTCAAATTACGTTCACGGGCAATATCTGCCGTTAAATCTGCAGGAAATCCGTAAGTATCATAAAGTTTAAAAGCATCTTCACCTGAAATAGTATCGCCTTTTAGCTTGGCTAACATATCTTCAAGTAAAACCATGCCGCGATCAAGCGTACGGCCAAACTGCTCCTCTTCTATACGTAATATTTTTTCAATCACTGCTTTTTGGCTGACAAGTTCAGGATATGCGTCACCCATTTGTGTTGCTAACGATGCGACTAGTTTATGGAAGAAGTGTTCTTTCGCTTCTAATTTATGACCATGGCGTACTGCACGGCGAATAATACGACGCAACACATAACCCCGACCTTCATTTGAAGGCATTACACCATCGGCAATTAAGAAACTACATGAACGAATATGGTCAGAAATAACGCGTAACGATTTATGTTCTAGGTCACTACATTGAAGGAGTTCAGCGGTATCACGAATTAATGCTTGGAATATATCAATTTCATAGTTGCTATGAACGCCTTGCATAATAGCGGCAATACGTTCTAAGCCCATGCCCGTATCTACAGAAGGTTTTGGTAAAGCTTCCATTGTGCCGTCTGCATGACGATTGTACTGCATGAACACTAAGTTCCATATTTCGATAAACCGATCACCATCTTCGTCTGGAGAACCCGGAGGACCACCAAAGATATCTTCACCGTGATCATAAAAAATTTCAGAACATGGTCCACAAGGTCCGGTATCACCCATTGACCAGAAGTTGTCAGACTCATATTTTTTGCTTGGCGACTTATCACCAATGCTAATTATTTTCTCTACAGGTATACCTATTTCGTCACGCCAAAAAGCCAAAGCTTCTGTGTCAGTTTCATAAATAGTCACTAATAGTTTTTCTTTAGGTAAAGCTAAAGTCGTCGTTAAGAATTCCCACGCATAACGAATAGCGTCTTCTTTAAAGTAATCACCAAAACTAAAGTTACCTAACATTTCAAAAAAAGTGTGGTGACGAGCCGTGTAACCAACATTTTCTAAATCGTTATGTTTACCACCAGCACGAACACAACGCTGTGAAGAAGTCGCGCGAGTATAGCTACGGCTTTCAGCACCGAGAAACACATCTTTAAATGGCACCATACCGGCATTAGTAAATAATAACGTGGCATCATTACCAGGAACTAGTGAACTACTTGGAACAATTTGATGTTGCTTGGAAGCGTAAAAGTCTAAAAAGGCCTGACGTAATTGGGCACTAGTTTTAATCATGGGAATGTCCACTCTCTGAAAAGTTAATTCTTAAGTTTATTTTTCTATCTATAACGCTTAGATTTAATCCGATACGTAATTTCATCAAAAGATAAAACTCGATACTGTGTAAATCGAATACGTTTTGTTTTATTTTTTTGGTCTTTACTACCACTTTCGCCAAAGCGTTTATTATACGCAAGCTCTGCTTGAAGATACCAATCAATTTGATGATTTTTGTTCAGTTCAATAATAATACTTCGACAAACACCTTTTTCTGCCAATTTATTTTTAATAAAACGCCAGCCAAAACCTTTATGATTACCAGTTCGAAATAAAAACCTACAAAACATTTCTCACTCAAATAAGCTTTCTCAATTAAATATTCAAGCAAGGATGCCAGTTCATCATAGCTTTGCTGGCTTAATTTCAGTTTTATATAAACTTTATATAAACTTTATATAAACTTTATATAAACTTTATATAAACTTTTTGTAAGAATGTTCACTGCGAGCCCGTAAATCTACAAAACAATGTTAAATGACTTTATTCAATGAGATATAGCTCTTAAGCATATTTTTTGACTTATTTTACCTCTAAATTGAAACATAAACATAGTGTTCAATTGTTTGCTTCCATCATAAGTAATTAAGTTTTTACTTTGCGTCAATAATCACGCAGAATAAGTTGATATAAAGTAAGCGCTAAGCTTCTGGATAATCAGCAGAACAAAACAGGGATCTGTATGAAGGTATGTTTTAAGAACTTCAGTCAATTTATTACCATTATTTGTGTAACATTATTACTTTCAGCCTGTGGTGGTGATAAAGAAAAAATTTATTCAATCAATGCTAATGTTTCAACGATTAGTTTTAGCAATGAAATAATTACTGAATTTGATCACTCAATCGCGGTTAATGTGACCTTCGACGGTGACGGCTTATTAGTAGGTTATGCGCCTGACAGTGACCCTGTTGGCTGGTTGGAATTTAGAACTGAAAATCTGACCGCCAATTCAGCCACTATTCATATTGATTTAACGCAAGCTGACCAAATTAATATCGGCGAGTACTTAACGAAACTCCGCTTTTCTACCGGTGAATTAACCGATAATAATACAACCTTGGTTCATCATGACATCGACGTTTCATTACTTATTTGGCAAGCCAATATAAATACTGAACGTGTTAGTTTTCGCGGCACCTTTGGCGACACAACAATTTCTGACCAAACAATTGACATAACCAGTGAAACTAATGAATGGCAGTTAACCAGTGATGTCGACTGGATAACCTTTGATGTAACTTCTGGTACTGGAGATGCTACAGTCACAATAACCCCGAACATTAGTAGTTTTACATTTGCACAATTATCAAGTGGCAATATTACGCTTACGGAAGTGACTACCGGTGACACAAAAGTTATTCCCGTTGAAGTAGGCTTAGATAATCAGTATTTATATACTAGCCAAGCAAGTTTAGCGTTTACCTCAACATTGAATGTTTCAGCGCTAGAACACACCATAAAAGTAAATAGCAATAGTGCCGCCGCTATTAATTGGCAGGCAAGCTCTTCAGCAACTTGGTTAACCTTGACCAAACTAGATAATGATTACCTTACTGTGACGGTTGATCTCAATGCCGCGCCTGCAGAAGTGATGAGTTTGAGTGATATTACCATCAGTGCCGTTGACAATGATGTTGTTATCGGAAGTACTCTACCTGTTTCATTATTTCAAAGTTCCGATGAAACCATCACTCAGATTATCACCGACATAACTGTAAATGACGAAACAATGATAGCAGCACCCAACCTGCCTTATTTTTATGTTGGTTCAACAAATGCACTACAAGTCTATCAACAATACACAGGTGAATTATTAACATCGGTGGTTGTTGCACCAGAAAACACCCTGCTTGAGCAGTTTATAGTCCACCCTGACGGAAGCAAATTACTCGCAAAAGCTGTTGAAACCATTATCAATGAAGACGAAACAACCACTGAAGTTGTTCATCGTTATAACATCAATTTAAGCGATTATACTTTCACTGAGATAACTGAGCCCACGATTGAATTTGAACCAAGTCGTTATGTACAATTTTCTGGCCGTTATTATGTAGTTACTCAAGCATTAGAGTTTGCCGATGATAACTTGCAGTTATTATTTCGTGAACCAAACCTTAGTTTTTTAGCATCGAGCATTGACCAAGCAAGCGAAACGGATGCATTGTATACGTTAGATTCATCGACCACCCCTATTAAACGTTATACCGCGCAAAGCAATGACTTTACCGCAGAAAAAATCATCGCGACGTTATCTCACGAATATCGCCCTGAATTGTTAGCAGAAGACGACCGCATATCGGATTTTGTTGTCAATAATAACGAAACATCTATTTATGCAATCAGCCCGACAAGTGAACATATCAGTTTCGACGGCACTGTATTTACCGATAATGGCTTGCTACCAAAAACTGAAGGCATTACATCGATAGCTATTGATAAGTCAAAAAACAACTTTGCCCATTATGTCCGATTTGATCCTGCAATTGGTTTTCTTGTCAATGTTTACAATGAACAAGCAGAGCTAACTGCAACGGTTAATACCGGTGGACAACAACCGGCAAGTATCGATATAACAGCTGATGATAAACGCTTGTTAGTTAATGCACAAAATGGCGCTCAAATAGAAATGGTCACGTTAGAGCAGTTTGATGTGTCCGCTTCTCAATTATCTTTTAATACAACATTCGGTAATGCTAGCGTTGAAACACAAGACGTTACTCTTTCAGGAGTCAGTGATTCTTGGCAAGCAACCGCCGATGTTACATGGCTATCTTTTACACAAGTAACTACAGATGAAAGTAAAACCCTTACCATCACTGTTGATTCAAATGAAATTACCGGTTGGGGATTATTTACCGGTATTGTTACTATTACAGACCCAGAAACAGGTTCAAATATACAAATAGTTATTGAACTAGCGGTAGATGAAGTGAGGTTATTCAGTGACGCTTCAGCGTTAGCATTTACTTCACAAGTGGATAAGTCAACGCTCAGCCATACTGTCAGTATTCTAACAAATAAAGCCAGTTCGGTTGAGTGGCAAGCAAATAGTAATGTTGATTGGTTAACGTTAGTGACTGATTCAGTGAATAACACGCTAACAGTTACTGCTGATCCAAGTAAAATATCTACTGACGGTTTATATCAGGGGGAAATAACACTTTCACCAAGCAATAGTGCGGATAGTTTAAATGGCATAATAAAAGTGAGTTTCGAGAAAGGCAACTTTGATACCACGAGTATCAGTGAAATAACTATTGCTGACATTACGCCTAATAGTTCAGCCATCGTTTTAGATCCACTTCGCCCTAATATATATATTGGTCAAGGCGATACAATCAAAGTGTTTAACATTCTCACTGGCGCTTCTATAACAACTATCACTTCTCCTCTTGCTGATGTTGATTTAACAAACTTAGTTATTCATCCTGATGGCTCAATATTACTCGCTTCAAACAGTGAAACATTCACCGATGAAGACGGACAAACGCAAACACGGGTAAATCATTATCAAATAGACCTGAGTGATTTCAGTATTAGTTTAATGCCTGCTGATGATATTGATATTGAATTTAGACCAGCACAAATAGCGATGATTTCCGGTAAGGCTATTGTAATCACCCAAGCACTAGAATATGCAAATCTAGCGTTAAAAGTACAGTTTTGGGATAGAGACAATGCTTTCAGTTCACCTTTTATTAATGATGTTCCTGAAAATAATAATGTGATCGCTTATAACAGTGGTACTGCAGCAATAATGCAGTACACATTAGAGTACAATGCATTTACCAGTGAGAGTGTCCAACAAATTTCGAGCGAGGAAAATATAAACGTCGCTTTTAGTGGCTCTCTATCTAATTTAGTGACCAGCAGCAATGGCGAAGATATTTATACTGCGAGTACCACATCAGAATGGACTACATTCGATGGTACCACATTTACTGACCAAGGCGTTTTAAGAGCAAGCATTCAAACGGTCAATGTAGCCATTGATTCAAGTAACAATAGTTATTTTTATCGCTTCGATGCTTCCGGCTTCTTTATACTGAGTAAGTATGATGAAAATCAACAAGAGTTATTTACTGCAGCTTATAGTGCTGGTTCTGTAGATAGTTATATATCACCAAATTATCAACGACTAATTCACTATAACTCAACGTCAAATAGCCTAGTACTTGACTATATTCTTGACTAGCTTTAATAAATAATTATTGAATAATACAGTGTCATGCTAATCCCGTGTTTATCACGGGATTTTTATATCGACTATTCTACTTATATTTTTGATATCGTATTCATCGAAACCATCAAATGAACCCTGTAATACGAATAATACCAACATAAATAACTCATCTTTTTAGCTTTTCGCCTTTCTTTCATTGTTACTCAACGTTTTTTACTGCCGTCCCGCTTGTACCTTGTCAAAGAGCAACATAGAATCTGTTCATTAGCTTTGTACATTTTTTGTAAACAAAGTCATTTTATATTCTAATAACAATAAAAGGTAATTTATGAAAAAGCGCCTCTTAGCCCCTCTTGCGATCGCTATCGCATTAGCTGGCTGTCAGCAAAACGACAGTAGTAATAATCAAGAACAAGTCAGTAAAAAGACGAGTCAACAAGTTACTCATGAAAATCCATTATTTAGTGAGTTCACAACGCCGCACGGCATACCACCGTTTGATAAAATTAAAAAAAGTGATTATTTACCTGCATTTGAGCAAAGCATTATCGAAAACAAACAAGAAATTGATGCTATTGCGGATGCAACTAATGAAGCGACCTTTGAAAACACCATCGAAGCAATGGAAAAATCAGGTGACTTCCTAAACCGAGTGAGCAATGTATTTTACGGGCTAACTGGTTCAATGTCTGACGATGAAATGCGTAATATTGCCAAAGCAGTTTCACCACAATTATCGGCATTAAATGACGACATCAATCTTAACGCGAAGTTATTCGCCCGCGTAAAAGCAGTCTATGACAAAAAAGATCAGCTAAATTTAAAAGTAAATGAATTAACCTTACTTGAAAATACCTACAAAGGTTTTGTCCGTGGCGGTGCTAATTTAAATGACAGTGAGAAAATAGAATTACGTCAACTGAATACACAATTAAGTGAATTAAGCTTAAAATTTGGTGAAAATTTATTACATGAAACAAACAGCTTTGAAATGGTTATCGACAACAAAGCCGATTTAGCGGGTTTACCTGACGATATTATTGCTGCGGCTGCAGTTACTGCAAACGACAGAGACCATAAAGGTAAGTGGGTATTCACTACACACCGACCTAGTAAAAACCCTTTCTTAACTTATTCAACCAATCGTAAATTACGTGAAACCTTATATAAAGGTTACACAATGCGCGGTAATAATGACGATGCATATGATAACAAAAAAATAGCAGCTAAAACCGCTAGCTTGCGTTATACCAAAGCACAGTTATTAGGTTATAAAACTCATGCTCACTTTACCCTTGAAAATGCGACAGCCAAAACACCTGAAAATGTTTTTGCCTTATTGAATCAAGTTTGGCCAGCAGCTTTAACAAGAGCAAAAGAAGAAGCAGCAGACATGCAAAAACTCGCTGACTCTGAAGGTGCTAATTTTGAAGTAGCAGCATGGGATTGGTGGTATTACTCAGAAAAAATTCGTAAAGCGCGTTATGACATAGATGCCGCAGAAACCAAGCCTTATTTTTCACTTGAAGGCACTTTGCAGGGTATATTTTTCACTGCGGAGAAATTATGGGGGGTAACCTTCAAAGAGCGTAACGATTTACCTAAATATCATGAAGATGTTCGTACCTTCGAAGTTTTTGATAAAGACGGTAGTTACGTCGGCGTATACATGACTGATCATTACGTACGTGAAAGCAAACGTGGCGGCGCATGGATGAGTAGTTTCCGTAAACAATACCGTATGTATGGTGAAGATGTTACGCCAATCATTTACAACGTATTGAACTACCCTCGCCCAGTAGGCGATACCCCTACTTTATTAACCTTTGGTCAAGCATCAACCTTATTCCATGAATTTGGCCACGCGATTCAAGGATTATTGTCGAACGGTTACTACCGCTCGCAAACAGGTACAGCTTTACCACGTGACTACGTTGAATACCCTTCACAAGTGATGGAAAACTGGATGACCGAGCCTGAAGTATTAGCAAATTTTGCTAAGCATTATAAAACAGGCGAAGTAATTCCGATGGAGTTAGTTGATAAAATTCAAGCTTCAGGAAAATTCAATCAAGGTTTTGGTACTACCGAATACTTGGGCGCTGCTTTACTTGATATGAGCTGGCATTCTTTAGAAACGGCTGAATTACAAGATGCCGCTGCATTTGAGAAAAAGGCCTTGGAAGAAAAAGGTTTGATTAAAGAAATAGCACCTCGTTACAGAACCGGTTATTTCGCACATATATTCTCAGGTGGATATTCATCAGGTTATTACGGCTACATTTGGTCAAATATCTATGACGCAGATACATGGTTAGCGTTTAAAGAAAATGGCATCTTCGATGAGAAGACCGCTGATTTATACCGTAAACACATATTAGAACCCGGTGGTAGTGAAGACCCAGCAGTTATGTACCGTCGTTTTCGAGGCCAAGACCCTAAAGTACAACCATTACTTGACCGTCGAGGTTTAACGACAACTAAGTAACAAATAAACTGACCGTTGACGTGCAAGGATGCACTAATGCCTTGAAAGACAGGATGTCTGAGAAAGGCCATCCTGAACATTCGTCGTTCATTGCCATCCATGGCACCACGACATACCGTTCATCCTGAACATAAAAGCCCCAGTAAGTGCATACTTACTGGGGCTTTTATTATCGTTAACTAAAAGTAATGCTTACTTCATGTAAGGGTCACTTTCAAAAAACGCAAATACGGTATCAAATGCTGGCTCTTGATATTGCTTTAACCCTGTATCTCTAAAATCAATATCAATTTGGCTGCGCACAAGTGCTTTCTTAATAAAACTACCTGCAATAATTTCTACTTGCAGTTCTTTTATTAATTGAATACACGCTTCTAGTTTAAAGCCGATAGGCCCACCAGAAAACTTACCTTTTAAAGCTCGGCCACGGATAACAACTTTATCAACATGATAATCTTCCATCAACTTAGCAAAGGTAAATTGAAAATGTTGTACTGCTTCGGCATCACCTGCATCTACTAAAGATATTTTTTGCACGCGTGTTTGCGGAATATCATATAAACCATTTTCACGTGACATAATGCAAATAATTGCATCATTACCTTTTAATTCAACACCACATATTTTCATAAATCATACCAATTCAATTAATTTCGCGGTCGCATTATATACCGAAACAGTAGATACCGAAACGAATTAATGACATTTGTCATTTTAAGTCATAAGAAAATGATCGAATACTGAAACTAGATGTTTAAAATACTTGTTTTCGCCACGGAGAAAGAAAGAAAATTCGCCTTCAACTTAAAACAAAACTACTGGCAGTAACCCCGTAAATACAAATACATTATTCACTGCCTTTTAGCTCAATATTATTTTTTTTAGTATATTCAAGATAGTCGTCTAATGCCTGAGGGTTACCACGGTTTTTCTGGCAAACGCTTTTTTGGTACTGATAACTAAACATGTCAAACCATTGATCTAAGAGTTGTGCGTTTACTGGCTCTTCTGCCATGGCTAACATTCTTGCCGCTACTTCTGCAGTAGCAAACTGGTAATTTTCTTCCGCAACTCTTATCTGATAACGAGACGTATTTGCCGCTTCGTCAATTAAATGTGGGTCAAAAGCCGCGATAGGAAACTTATTCAAATAAGGGCTTTTACGAAACATTTTTTTAGCTTCGCGCCAACAACCATCTAACATAATGAATAAAGGTCGCTTCCCTGATGGAACAACCATTTCATTACAAAAAACTTCACGTTCTGGTTGTGCATATTGTTGAGGAAAAACCACATAAGGTTGCCATTGTTCGTCATTCAATATGGCTAACATTTCTTTATTTTCTTTCGTTCGAGACCAAAGAAATGCAAAAGTATCTGGCACAACATCAGCAATCAGCTTCCCCGTATTGCTGGGCTTTAATACTTCAGTATCGTACATCAGTAACAAAAAACCTGCATTACTATTGGATTTTGGCGAGTACGGACAAATACAATGAGGTTTTGCTAGCCGACATAAGTCACATCGAATAACACGTTGACCACGAGATTTGTATGTCGTCGTGCTAAGACTCATACGATAATGATGAAGTTTATGTACAGCGTGCATAAGTGTGATTTAGACCAATTTCAAGATAAAAAAATAGCGGCAATTAAGGCCGCTACTTTAGTGATTTTTAGTTTGATGTGCAATGCTTAAAACATCGTTTATGGAATAAATTAAATTACTCAAATCCATTCGGATTTTGTGACTGCCAACGCCATGTATCTGTGATCATCGTATTTAAATTACGGTCGGCTTGCCAACCTAATAAAGTGTTTGCTAGTGATGCATCAGCGTAAACGGTACCAATATCACCTGCACGGCGTGGTACAACTTTATAGTTAATTTCTTGGCCACTGATTTCTTTAAACGTATTCACTATTTCTAATACCGATGTACCATTACCCGTACCGATATTAATGGCTTTACAACCCTTTATTTTCGTTAGACTTTCTAACGCTTTAACATGGCCAATGGCTAAATCGACCACATGAATGTAATCACGAACACCGGTTCCATCAGGCGTATCGTAGTCATCTCCAAAAACTTGCAATTGTGGTAAACGCCCTACCGCGACTTGTGCCACATAGGGTAATAAGTTGTTAGGAACACCATTCGGATTTTCTCCAATAGTACCTGACTCATGTGCGCCAATGGGGTTAAAGTAACGTAGACAAGCAATTGACCATTCACTGTCACTTCTCGCTAGATCAAAAAGAATATGCTCAACCATTAATTTCGTTTGGCCATAAGGGTTGGTCGCAGATGTCGGCATTGTTTCATCTAACGGTGAAGGATTATTTTCGCCATAAACTGTTGCAGAAGAGCTAAAAACCAAATTTTTAACGCCATGTTTCGCCATGACTTGAAATAGCGTAACGGAACCTGAAACATTATTTTGATAATAACTCAGTGGTATATCGTTTGACTCTCCAACCGCTTTTAAGCCGGCAAAATGTACAACGGCTTCAATATCATGCTCTTTGAAAACAGCGTCAAGGGCTGCTTCATCGCAAATATCAGCTTTAATAAGGGTAACTGTTTTTCCTGTGATCGCTTTAACGCGGTCAAGGACTAAGGTTGATGAATTTGATAAATTATCAACAATTATAATATCTTTACCTAATTGAAGTAATTCAACAACAGTATGACTTCCAATGTATCCTGTACCGCCGGTGATTAATAAACTCATTCTTAGTCCTTTTATATAAAACAGCTATGTATTTATTATTTTAAAAATAACACTCTGTGTAATATTCTGACATTGTCGCGATAAACTTGCCAAGTATTTTTTCTGAAATTAGTGATTAACTGATATCTCAGTTTTAATTGCGTAAAACAATAATAACCTCTGCAACACTTTTAAAAATCATGATGTATAAACAAAACCTTGTTCGATAAGGACGTCGACAATTTCTTCTGCAGACACTTAGGTTGAGTCTATAAAATAAACCCGCGCGGCATGATTTAATTATGAATACGTGTAACTTAAAATGGAAACACAACAGGGATCATCGATAAAACGATAATGGAATAAGCGATAGATACCGGTAAACCAAACTTCATAAAATCTGTTAAGCGATAATTTCCTGCGTTAAAAACCATTATATTCGTTTGATATCCATAAGGGCTGATAAAACTGCCACTTGCACCAAAAGCTACGGCCATCACAAAAGGTAACGGGCTAACACCAAGTCCTAATGCAATACTATAAGCGATAGGAAAAATTAACGCAGCTGCTGCACTATTGGTTATAATTTCAGTCATTAATAGCGTAATAAAGAAAATACAAATCAACGCTAAATAGGTACCTTTCCCATGTAATACCAGTTCTATTTGCTGAGCAAGTAACTCAGCAACTCCACTTGTTTCGAAAGCTTTAGCTAAGGTCAGTGCGCCCAAGACTACCATCCAAATCTCTAATGGGAAACGGCGTTTTATTTCATTTACCGTTAAACAGCCGGAAAGTATTAATATCGCAATATAAAACATTAAGCACTTTAATAGCGCAATATTAGCAATAACAGAGCAAGCAATAGTGGCTAAAAAGCCAAAGACAGTTAATGAATCACGCCATCCTGACAACATGTTTTCAGGTTTATGGCCGGAAAGAATATAGAAGTTTTTTGATAAGTTAGTACGGGCGCTAAAGTCATTACCCACCGCAAGCACCAGAAAATCACCTGACTGTATTTTTATATCGCCTAACTTTCCCGACAGTTGTGTACCTTCACGACGTATGGCGACAACAGCTGCATCAAAGCGAGCACGAAAGCCTGATTTTTTCAGATTCTTTCCAATTACAGCAGAATCAGGCTTAATTAAAACCTCAGTCAAGTTGTCGCGTAATAGGCCATCTTTTTCAGCAAATAACGTTAATCCATCAAATTGTTGTAGCGTCAATACTTTAGAAATATCACCGGTAAAGATCAGTTTGTCGCTTGCTTGGATAATTTCATCAGGTGAAACTGGAGAAATCAATCTTGCATCACGCACTATTTCAACAAGGAATAACGAATCTAAATTTCTTAGCCCATTATCTTCAATAGTTAACCCAATAAGTTTTGAAGTCAGTGAGACTTCTGCTTCAAGTAAATATTCGTCAGCAGAATTTTTTTCAACTTCAAGGTTAGGTAATAAGTGCTGTGTTGACAGAATAACCAGCAAACAAATCAAAAAGGCACTAAAACCAATTAGGGTAAAATCAAAAAATCCTAAGCTGTCGGCGCCTTGTTCAATCAGTAAAGAATTGACGATGAGATTCGTTGATGTCCCCACTAAGGTTAGAGTGCCACCAAGTATTGCAGCATAAGAAACAGGTAAAAGTAATTTACCAGGATTAATTAAGGTGTTTTTTTTAATCGTTGAAATTAGCGATGCAACGACTGCTGTATTGCTCATTAATGCAGAAGCAAATGCGGTACACAACAAGGTTTTAAATGTTGATTGAAACTTAGAGCCATTTATCATAATGACTGAAACTCGACGCAGCACACTGGTTCGTTCAAAAGCGAACGAGCATAAAACAAGTAAGATTAGGGTGACTAAACCAGGATTAACCACATTGCTAAGTACTATATCAGCAGAAACTAAGCCCGAAGCTAAACAAGCCAGTAATGATACGGCAAAAACTTTTTCAGGTTTTTGTTGATACCTCAACAAACCCAAAAAAGTCCCAATAAATATCAATAACATCAACCATTCCATTGCAAACACACACTTTCCTTTTGGATAAACTTTATCGGCTATAAATACGGGTTATTAAAATACGGGGAAAATTTCTCTAACGAAACCTAACTTCCATATTGTAGGCAAGATCCAAGGCTACGTGATTTTATTTTCCGGAATTTGTTAGCTTTCATAGCAAAATAATGACAAGAATAATGCCACACTAACAATGTCTTTTCCATATAAGAAAAAGCTTTTATATAACTAAATGAAATAAAACTAGGGGGTATGAGAAGAATTAGGTTTATACAATCACTTTATAAAAAAGTACCATTGATAAACCTCATTGGTTTTCGTTTAACCAGATAAAAATTACCCTTCGGTTAATTCACGTGCACAAAGAAATGCTTTTATTTCGTCACGAGAACCTAAGATATGCTGCTTTAACAAAGCAACAGACTTCTCAACATTACGCTCTTTACATAAAGCGAGTAATTCGTTGTGTTCAGATTCTGCTTTAGAAATTCCCCCTGCCCATAGTAGGTGCATGCGGATATAACGGTCGGCATTTTTATTTAAGGTGTTAACCAAGTCTTGCGTTTGTGGGCGGTTAGCTCCTGAATACAAACAATTATGATAGTCAGAGTTTAACTCACTCCAGGTATTGGCTGCGTTTTCTTTACCTAGCGCTTTGTCTAATTTTGCTAATATTTCTGTCGCTTCTGCTAGTTTTTCACTGCTGATATTAGGGATTGATGATGCTAACAAATCACCTTCTAACATTGCTCTTAGTTCAAATAGTTCATCAACTTGACTCGCATTTAGCTCTGTAGCTGTGGCACCTTTATGAGGTTCAAACGCAACTAAACCTTCTGCTTCTAATTGCAATAACGCTTCACGCACAGGTATTCTGCTGACATTTAACTCTTCTGCTAATGCAGCTTGGCGTAAAGGTTGTCCTGCTTTGATTTCACCACTGAGTATTTTCTCTCTAAGGGTTTCAACAACGAGTTGCGTTCTGGTTTTGTAAACTATGCTCATAAAAGACTTCTCTTGAAAGTGTGCCGACATTATAAGGGTTTATCAGGTAAAAAAAAGCGGCTAATAAATATTAGCCGCTTATTCTTATTATCAATAAAGATTACACCTTTAAAACCTTATTATTTCAAATGCTTATGATTTCAATAGTTCAGGTAATAATTCATTAGGCATATTTTGATAACAAATAGGACGTTGGAAACGTTTAATAGCTTCACTGCCTACCGAAGTGCTTCTTATTTGAGTTGAAGCAGGGAACGGGCCACCATGATTCATTGATGCACACACTTCAACACCGGTTGGCATTTGGTTGTAAATTAAGCGCCCTACTTTATGCGCAGCCGCTAAAGCGACTTGTTGCGCTATCTGCAGATCTTTCTCACTTGCATGAATACTCGCGGTTAAATTACCTTTTAATAGAGAGATAAACTCCATCAATTCAACCTGATTTTTACAGCGTACTATGAGTGCTGATGAGCCAAAAACTTCTTCATGTAATGTTTCGTTGCCTTTAAACGTAGCTAAATCAGTAGCAAATAAAGCCGCTGAACAAAAGTGGATTTGCTCTGCGTTCGGTGATTTACCTTGTGCTAAAAATTCAACACCCGCAATACCTTGCCATTGTTTAACGGCATTATTATAAGAAGCAGCAATACCCGGTGTTAACATTACACCTGCTGGCGTTTCACTGATGGCTTGGCTTGCAGCATTTTCAAATGTTGCGGCATTCTCATCAGCCACGTAAGCCCAAATGCCAGGACTCGTACAAAATTGTCCTTGTGCCATCATTAATGAAGCAACAAGACCTTGTGCTAATTCTTTTGCGTCTTCTGCCAATTTATTTTCTAAAATAAACTGCGGATTCACACTGCCTAGTTCGCCGTAAAAAGGAATAGGCTCAGCACGTTCATTAATTTGACGCTGCAAGATCATACCAACACGTTCAGAGCCTGTAAAACCAACGGCCTTGATCAATGGGTGTGTGACTATTTGGCTAGAGATGCCGTAGTTCTTTCCTTGGATCAATGAAAATACGCCAGCATCAATGCCACTTATTTCAATCGCTTTACTGATGGCTTGTGCCACAAGTTCAGCAGTACCGGGGTGCGCAGCATGAGCTTTCATCACTACCGGACAACCGGCAGCCAATGCAGAAGCGGTGTCGCCACCGGCGGTGGAAAAAGCTAAAGGAAAGTTACTGGCAGCAAACACGGCTACCGGCCCCAATGGTATGTAACCTAATCGAGTTTCAGGTTTTGGCAATGGCGCGCGATTTGCGTCGGCTAAATCGACAACGGCTTGGTACTCTCCACTTTCAAGTAAGTTGGCAAACAAGCCGAGTTGACCAATGGTACGCCCTCGTTCACCTTGTATACGCATCGCAGGTAAACCCGTTTCTGCACAAGCCATATTAACTAAATCATCACCAAGAGCAAGAATTTGCTCTCCAATAGTTCTTAAAAAAGCAGCTCTTTTTTCTGCACTTAACTGGCTGTAAGTAACAAATGCATGACTGGCTTTGTTGATAGCTTGATCAATTTCTTGTTCACTCGCATCAGCAAACATTTCATTCATTGTTTGATTAGTGATGGCATTCATTGCTGAAAAACCATTACTTGCATCACCTGACCATTCGCCAGCAATTAAATTTTTTCCAGTAATATTCATATTTATTCCTACTTAATATTTTGTGTTCAATTTATCCCAATCAAATTAGGTGACAGCGAAACCAAATGCATAAGGGTCGTCATCATCAATAGTGATACAATTTTTTCCAAAGACTTTTGCCCAACCTTCAATACTCGGTTTTATCGCTGCTATTTTGCCATTTATCCCTGCAGGGTTTTCTGCATCACAATTTAAGGTAACCACTTGTTCAATTTTGCCAATGAACTGACTGCCAATATAGCTTTCATGTATAAAGGTATCGCCTAAGCTAAGTTGACCTCTAGCATAGAGCTGAGCCATACGTGCGCTGGTACCTGTGCCACATGGCGAGCGGTCAATAGCTTTTTCACCATAAAATACCGCATTAGCACCATTTGAATTATTATTTTTTGGCTTGCCTGTCCAAAGAACATGCGTAACTCCATTAACACTCTCGTCTTCAGGATGCACACAAAGTACAGCTTCACTCGCAGCCGCTCGAACAATTGGACTCCAATGAAGAATTTCATTGGAGCTCCATTGGTCAATACCAGGAAAATTTTCTTGAGGTTCCACAATCACGTAATAATTGCCACCATAAGATACATCAACAATTAATCGCCCTAAACCTTCAATATTCAGTTCAATATTTTGATGCGCTAAATAAGCAGCTACGTTATAAAGTTTAACTGCGCTGACATTATTATTTATATTAGAATTTTCTTGCGTGTATTCAACTTCAATCTGCCCTGCAGGTACATCCAACGTTAATCGACCTTCCTGCTTAGGTGTAATTAAACCATTCTCAATAGCCGCAGTAACCGTACCAATAGTGCCGTGTCCACACATAGGTAAGCAACCAGAGGTTTCGATAAACAAAATACTGGCATCAGCATTTTCACTACAAGGTGGATAAAGAAATGAACCTGACATCATGTCATGACCACGAGGCTCAAACATTAAACTTTGTCGAATCCAGTCATGGTTTTCTAAAAAATCTTGTCGCTTCTCGCTCATGGTTATCCCTTCTAAATCAGGATGACCGCTAGTCACTAACCGAACAGGATTTCCACAGGCATGTGCGTCGATACAAAAAAAGGTGCCTTTGATCATTTTTTGCCTTATGTTTTCATATTAACTAAAAATGTTAAAACTGAAGACTCCCCCACAAGTATAGGGCTTGTTGGTAAGGCTTCAGCCTTAACAATTAAAGATAATTAATCTAAATTAAACTTTGATAAATCAAGTCGTGTAGCTAAAGCGTCGTTATATAACTTCTCAACTCTCGTTCGTTCTTCACCTGCAAGAGGTAAACGAGGGGCACGAACAACTTCACTTCCGCGTCCAGCTAATTGTTCGCAAAACTTAATACATTGAACAAGTGTTGGAATAGTGTCTAAACGTAATAAAGGTAAGAACCAACGCCAAATCTCTAATGCTTCTTTATAGCGGCCTTGTTGCGCTAATTTATATATCGCAACTGACTCTTGTGGGAACACGTTAGTTAAACCAGAAATCCAGCCAGTACAGCCGAGCATTAAACTTTCAAGTGCAATATCATCAACTCCGCCAAACACGATAAAACGATCATCGAACTCAGCATATAACTCAGAAATACGGCGAGTATCTTCTGTCGCTTCTTTCACAGAAACAATCGTTGGCTCATTGGCTAAAATCGCCATACCTTCTATAGAAACATCAACCCCATAAGTAACTGGGTTGTTGTAAATCATGAGTGGTAATCCACAATTTCGGGCAATTTGTTGATAATGATGAATAGCTTCACGTTCGCTTGAACGATAAACCATACCAGGAAGTACCATAAGTCCGTCGATGCCGACTTCTTCACACATTTGACAGTATTCGATGGCAAATTTCGTCGTTGTTTCAGCAACACCCGAAAGTACTGGTACTCGACCTGCAACGATTTCTTTAACCGCTTCAAGAATTTCACGTTTCTCAGCTTGAGTGTGTGAACAATTTTCGCCGACTGTGCCTAAAGCAATAATGCCATGAACACCTTCTTTAATTAAACTATCAACCATATTTTTAGTGGCTTCAAAGTTAATCGACATATCGTCAAAATATTGTGTTGTTACTGCTGGGTATACGCCTTGCCAATTAATATTTTTCATTATTTTTACTCACTACTTTACAAATTACTTTGCTAATAACTAACGACACTATTTTTCGAAAGCGTTTTTAAATGACTTTTGAATAATTAATAGTATCAGTGGATTCGATATGGAATATTGTATACAATATTCACAATTACACAAGTTTATTTTATATTGAGTATGTACATGTATTTTGATTCAAAAAATTTAGCGTTCAATAAAGATAAGTATATCACTGTAACAACGATTGACGCCCACACTGAGGGAGAACCTCTCAGAATTATTACTAGCGGCTATCCAGAAATAAAAGGCACCACTATTTTGGAGAAACGCCAATACTTAATAGAGCATCTCGATAATTATCGTCAGTTTTTAATGTATGAACCCCGAGGACACGCTGATATGTATGGTGCTTTGATAACAGAACCCTGTACTGAAAATGCAAGTTTTGGCATTTTGTTTATGCACAATGAAGGCTATTCAAGTATGTGTGGTCACGGGATCATTGCCGCTGTATCAGTAGCTATTGAAACTAAGTCTCTTGATATGCCGAAAAAAGGCGAATATATAGGTATTGATTCACCCGCTGGTTTCATCAAGGCTTATGCAGACCAAACAAATAATCAACTTTCAGTAAGCTTTGAAAATGTCCCAGCATTTGTCGAAGCTTTAGATCAAAAAATAGAGATAGAAGGTTTAGGTACAGTTAACTACGATATTGCTTTTGGCGGTGCTTATTACGTCTTTGTTGATGCTGACGATTTACACTTAAGTTGCGAAGCTTCAAATAGCCAAGGTTTAATAGCAGCAGGACGAGCCATTAAAAAAGCAGTTATGGCTAATTACGACATAAAACATCCACTTGAAGAAGACCTCAGCTTTTTATATGGCGTGATTTTTCACTCAAAAAAAACAGCACGTTCAGCTTCACATTCTCGTCATGTTTGCATTTTTGCTGAAGGTGAACTTGACCGGTCACCAACAGGCACAGGGGTAAGTGCCCGAGCTGCTTTATTAGCTAAGAAAGAAGGATTAATTATTGGCGAAAAGGTTATTATCGAAAGTATAACCGGTGGAGAAATGACGGTAAGTATTGAATCAACTCAAGATTATTATAATAAAAAAGCCGTTATTCCCCATGTGAGTGGACGAGCATTTATTACAGGCCTCCACCAATTTTTAATCGATGAAAATGACATTTTTCCACAAGGTTTTTTACTTCGTTAACTCAACAACATCAGAAACTATTCATAAGCAGATTGAAATGACTAAAATAGAAATTGATAACTCTAAAAAAAGCATTGCGGTAATTGGCGCAGGTATTATCGGTATTAATTGTGCTCTTGAGCTACAGTCCCTTGGCTTTCAAGTAACACTTATTGATAAATCTGGTATTGGTGAAGGTTGCTCAAAAGCCAACGCTGGCCATTTTGCCACAGAGCAAGTATTTCCCCTAGCTGAGCCAAGTTTATTATGGAAATTTCCAAAGCTGCTGCTTGACCCTTTAGGGCCCGTTTCTTTATCTGCTTCCTATTTGCCAAAAGCCCTGCCGTGGTTTGGTCAATTCATTATAAATATGATGGCAAGTAAGCGTGATAAAAATAGCATGGCATTAAAAACACTTAATAAAAACGCTATTAGTTATTATCAGCCATTATTGCAAGAAGCAAAAGCTGAGAAGTTACTTTCCTTAAAAGGAAGCTTACTTGTCTTTGAAAATAGTTCAGATGAAAGCATTAAACGTCAGTTCACCCATTATAAAAATGCGGGAGTTGAAGTTTTATTATTAGATCGCCAGCAAACATTACTACTAGAGCCCAATTTAAATAAGAATATTCGCGCTTCATTATATTTCACCGATGTAGGACATACTATTGACCCTTTCGCGATTTGTACAACGTTAGCAGAACTTGCTTTTCAAAAAGGCTGTGTGTTTCATCAAAAGGAAGTACTTAATATCAGCCATAATTCACTAGGTATCAATCTGATGACCACTAATGAGACCTTGCAGTTTGATGAGGTTGTGATTGCCAGTGGCGCATGGTCGAAGAAACTTATAGCGCCATTAGGGTATCTTTTACCCATAGAAGCAGAGCGTGGTTATAGTTTAGATTTACCTCCTTGTAAAAAAGAACATCAATTATCACGGCCAGTGGCATCTGCTGAACGGAAATTTATTATGACTCCCATGAGACATGGTTTACGTTTAGCAGGTACTGTTGAATATGCAGGGCTAAATAAAAGCGCAAACATGAAACGAGCCGATATGTTATTTAAAAACGCTCAACATATACTTACCGAATTACCTGAATATAATCCTGATGATACCAAATCGTCACAAAAATGGATGGGGCATAGACCTTCAATGCCCGATTCACTTCCTGTTATTTGCCAAGCTCCAAAGCATGAAAATATATACCTTGCTTTAGGCCATCAACATTTAGGTTTAACGCAAGGAGCAATAACGGGGAAGATTATTGGCCAATTAATCAGCAAAAAAGAAACTGAAATTGATATTCGTCCTTTTTCTATTACTCGCTTTAATTGAATTAAATAAAAGTAAATTACTTATGGGTATTTATAAGCTTCTCTGTTTTAAATTGGTTTGACAGATAATATGGGGGTAAAAGAAAAGTCTGTGGTGATAAAAAAAGGCCACTTAACTAAAAAGAGTTAAGTGGCCAAACATGTCCCTTGTCCAAGAGAATTTACTTAAATTGTGCTGTTTTTCTATTAAAATTGATAATTCTGACCTTTTTTCATTAATTTAGAAACCGTAATTTTGTCCGCAGAACAATCACTGATATCGCTTTTAGTAAACACGAGAATACTGTCTTTATAACGACGACCATCCTTTTCACCTGCTGACTTTAGAATAACACTCACATGTTCATTTTTAGGTAGTGACTTTAAACCATTACCGTACAAGCAAAGGGTTTCTGTTAAAGAGCTTTTCAAGCCTTGATAATAAACACCCCGAGCTTTTTCTTGTTCAACTTTCTGAGCTTGTTGTTTTTTCTGTAATTCATCACTTTTTACTTTGAAGGCTTTTTCTTCCAAAGCAAGTTTAGCTTCTTGTTTATTAAGTGCTGCGAGTTCAGATTTCAGCTCTTTTTTATTTTCGTCATCCGATCTACGAAGCCTATATTCAATATCACGTTTTTCTCGAGCCACATCTCTTAATTCATAAGAGAGGTCACGTTGCTCTTCACGTAATTCTCGGTAGCCTTCACGATTATGTTCAAAAGACTCCATTGCATGTTCGTAGGCTTGAGATGCTTCTTCCATACTGCGAGCAACAGATTTATTAATTCGATTCTCAAATTCAATCTCGTCATGTGAACTTCTACTTGGAACAACGGGTGCAATTGGCGCTATTGGTGCTACGGGGAAATCTGGCATGGCAAAATTAAAATTGAAATTCCCCCAGCGATTATTACCTGAGCTCGAATTAATAGTAAAGACTATCCCCTGCCCTTTTAAATAAGTACTTTCGATACCCGTTATTCTTGACCCTTTTCGGCTTTCTTGCGTACTTACTGACGATTTTATAATATTGCTCATAATATCCAGTTGCTTGTGCATTCCAGCATACTGATTGTTATCTGCTGCTGTTACGGTAGTAACGGTTAAAGCAAATAAAGCACAAGGGATAAACGTTGTTAATTTTTTCATGGTCTTACTCCTCTGAAGTCCAACTAGCAGGTTTTGTTGCTAAACCTTAGCCGTTTGAATTTAAATTTTTTGTGTTAATCGGTTGATAATTAATATTTTGTTTTTGTTGCGATTGATAGTTAATTACACTTTCAATCTGTTGAAATTTAATTTTATTATCTAATGAGTCATCGGCACGTTGAGCGTTTATATATTGAATAAAGTCACCAATATCTTCTTTACGCTCTTGTCGAGATGCTCCCATAAGATAACTTGCTAATTGCAGGTTATTATCTTGTTGTTTCACTTTAATATCGGCTGCATAGTTTGCGAGTACTACTTGTTGTTCGCTGGCAAATAGTTGAAGCTTTTGGTCGACTTTAGCATTCACTAAAATATCGATTTCTGCTTGGCTGTAACCTGATGGTTGTTTATCACCGAAGGTCAATAACATACCGTTATCGTTTATTACAAATTCAACTTTAAACAGTACCAATACCAGTGCAAATACAGAAAAAGCCATCGACATTGCGGGTAATCCTCCCCATTGCCACCATGGCGTTTCATCACTCTCAAAAGCAGCAGCTCGATCCCAATCAGGCACATTCTGCTCAGCTTGTAAGCTTTCTTGGTATTCGATAGTTATTGCTGTTTTCAATCGTTCTTGCCAAATGGTTTCTTCATCTGTATTGGCATTACTCATTACTTGCTGGCTTTGCTTATCTGTAAGCGAGTCATTGCCTGTACCTTTGATTGAATCTGAACGGTCGAGCCATTTTTCAAAGGCTTGCTCTGACGTTAGTTTTTTATCTTCAGGCATAATCAAACTCCAAATGATCTTTTAATTTATCTAATCCGCTATATAAACGAGATTTAACCGTATTTACTGAAATACCTAATTGCTTGGCTATATCGTCAAACGTACAGTGTTGAAAGAACTTTAATTCAACCACTAATTTTTGATTTACCGGTAACGTTTGTAATGCTTTATGCAAAGCATTTGCTTGTTGCCCTGAAACTGCTCGGTACTCTGGACACTCATCGCTAGCTTCATCAAACTGCTCAGGGAGATCATCAAGCGATTGTGTCGGTCTCTTACGGCGATAAAATTCAATACATCTATAGTGAGCAATTTTAAACATCCAACCTTTAAAAGGGCTATCACCACGAAATGTCGATAAATTTCTAAACACAGCCACAAAAACATCTTGCATTAAGTCCATTGCATCAGCCGGATTACTCACCATACGTAAGGTATAGTTATATAAATTTTTCTCATAACGTTTCACTAACGCCACCCAAGCCGACTTTTTACCTTTGAGTGCTTGCTTGACTAATGTTTCATCGCTTCGTTCGAACACAAATATTCCTTTTGTTTTTCAATTGAGATGCTCTTATATTTGTTGGTTACTATAGATGTCGTTATAGCACAGTAAAAAGTTCTAAATTAAATAAAATTAAATAATATAAAAAATAAGCCCTTGATTTATTAGGTTTTAAATAAGTCTTATATTTTCATTATCACTCTTTGATATTAAAAATCTGCTTTCACTCTCATCTATCATTATTTCAATAATGTAGAAATCACTACTGAAAGTTGATTATATAAAGCATTTCTCATGGACGTTTTTCGCCATACGACACCAATTTCTCGATAATAATCTCGATCTAACGGTGCAATTGTTAAACCTTCATTTTTACCGACATCTTTATTTACTGCCATTTCAGGTAAAAAAGTAAAACCTTGGTGAAAGGCGGTCATTTGTACAAGCGTAGATAAACTTGAAGCCGAAAAGGAGTTAATACGAGATTTATCCGCAAGCTGACATGCCGACAAGGCATGTTCAGTGAGACAATGCTCTGATGACAAGAGAAAAATACTTTGCTCTGGTAAATGTTGATAACTCGCTGTTTGTTTAAATTTGTTGACCAGCACTTCATCACCCGCCATAAAGAATCGGTCCTTACCCACTAATTTACAATGAAAATTATTCACTGCCACGGGCAAAGCCAAAATCAGCAAGTCTATTTCACCATTGTTTAGCAATTTGAGTAAATTTTCAGTGGTATCTTCACGGAGAAATAAATCTAATTCTGGCAGTTTACTTTGGCAAGCTTGAACGAAGTCGGTTAATAAAAACGGGGCAATTGTTGGAATACATCCAACCCTTACGGTACCGCTATATTCATTACCTTGCTGTTTTGCAAAACTCACCAATTCGTTTGCCGACACTAATAATTGTCGAGATTTTTCAACCACCTCAATTCCTTGAGTGGTGAAAAGAAAGGACTTATTGTCCCGTTCAATTAATTGACAATTTAGCTGTTCTTCCAATTTCAAAATAGCACTGCTTAATGTCGACTGGCTAACAAAACATGAGGCTGCCGCTCGATGAAAGTTCTGTTCTTGATAAAGCGCAATTAAATAACGCAAATGCTTAAGGTTAGGTAAAAACATAGATAGACCCACAAATGATAATTACGATTAATTTATCACATTTTAATTTGATATAACGATTAAACATAAACCTCTTGGTTAACATAATACGTATTTACTATTTAACTGTTTTAAATCTTTCCTAATAAAAAGCAATATGTTGGTAGCAATAGAATATAAATTCAATCTTGCCATCTCGTTAATATTTTGTTACAAATAGCGTAGGAATAATAAAAAGTAAAAAGGAAATTAAATGTTACGAATCATAAACGTGGCTTTGATGTTGAGCATTCTCTCTTTCAATACCATTGCGAAAACCCCACTTATCCCTCTAGAACACTTTACTCAAATGCCAATGGTGTCAAAGCCTTCAATTTCACCCGATGGAAAAAACATCGCAGTGATCCTGAACCAAGGAGAATTTACCCAAGTGGCTGTAATACCTTTTAACAAAAGTAGTAATGCTAAGGTATTACTACAATTAGGTGTTGAAAAATTTAGAATCGATGATATTAATTGGGGAAATGACGGCCGTATACTTGTGTCTGTTTCACAGCCTTACAAAATTGATAAGAGAAGATATAGAACAACTCATTTATATTCAGTTAAAATTGATGGCAGTGGTCTATTTGAAATTCGTAAAAGAAGTAAAGACCCTGTCTCCTTTTATTATAACAGCCCTAGTTTATTAAGCTTACTCGATGATGACCCTGAACATATTCTTGTTACCATAAGAGATCCTCGAGATAACAATTATTCATCGGTTTATAAAGTCAATATCGAAGATGGTGATTTCGACAAATACCTCCCTAACTCAAATCGAATTGTTAGCTGGGGTGTTAATCGCACTGGTGAAGTTCTTCTTGCAGTTGGGATCGATAAAAGTCCCGATAAAGATATTAATTATATTTATACCCGCAAAAATTCAGATTCTGAATGGAAGTTAGTTAAAACCAGAGAAGCTTATAAGTCGCACACTTTCGGTGTTATTTTATATGAGCAAGAAACAAATTCCATTATTGTAAACTCTGATTACACAGAAAAAGAAGATGATATAGCTAAAGATTCACTGTGGCGTTATCACATAGACACTGAAAAATTTGAACTTCTTGGTAGAGCACCCGGCAACTTTGATGTTACAAACCCTATAATTCGCAGAGAAGGTAAAGTAAGGAAAGTCATAGGTTATGAGTACAATGACGGTTTCACTCGTTATGTTTACTTTGATAAAAATAGTGATTCTTTAGCCATGCAGCTTCGAGGCATCTTTGCTAAAAAAGATTTACAAACCAATATATATGACTGGGATCATAAAAAAGAACGTTTTATTATTGTCACATTCAGTGATCGCAAAGCCTCACAATATTATTTATTTGATAAAAAATCCAACAAATTATCAAAATGGTATGGGCAATTTCCGCAGTTAAATAAGCAGAAATTAGCGAAGGTTCAGCCCTTCGACTTTAAAGCCAGAGATGGCATGAAACTACATGGTTATTTAACACTGCCCAACAATGTAAAGAATCCACCTGTTATATTATACCCTCATGGGGGACCTTATGCCCGGGACTCACAAAATTTTGACCCCTTTGTACAAATGTTTGCTAGCCGAGGTTATGCGGTATTACAGGTTAATTTCCGCGGCTCTACCGGCTATGGAAATAGATATCATACCGCTGGATATAACCAATGGGGTAAAAAAATGCAAACTGATTTACTCGATGCTATGCAATGGATGAAAGAGTCAGGTAAAGCTAATGCCGATAACGCTTGTGTGGTCGGCGGAAGTTATGGCGGTTATGCTGCATTAGTTGCCGGTTTCCAAACACCTGACATGTTTAAATGTATTATTAGTATTGCCGGTATCTCAGATATGGAAGCACAAATAGCCCATTGGAACATTTTTGGCAGTGACGGATATGTTGATAACGCCGTCAGTAAAAACCCAGAAGAAATGGCTAAGGTTTCACCAATAAATCATGTGAGTAAATTTAAAGCACCGGTATTATTGATTCATGGTAAATCAGATGTAAGAGTTAGCTATTATCAGTCGGATAAAATGTATGATGCTCTGAAGAGTGCAGGTAAAGACGTCGAATTTGAGGTTTTTAATTTTGGAACTCATCATTTAAACGACGCATCGAATCGTACGAAAGCGATGACTATGATGGAAGCATTTTTAACCAAACATTTGGGATAGGACACTTTAAAGAACGATGAGTTAACATTCAATTCATCGTTTTCTTTAATTACTTCAAAAGATACGGTAAAGTTAACCAATAATTATTATACCTATAGGAATCCCCATGTCACAAGCATCAGCACGCCATTTATTAGTCGATACCGAAGAGCAATGTTTAGCCCTTAAATCACAAATTGAAGCAGGTGAAGATTTTGCCGTTGTAGCAAAAGAACATTCAAACTGTCCATCAAAAATGCAAGGTGGTGACTTAGGCACTTTTGGTCGTGGCCAAATGGTACCTGAATTTGATGAAGTGGTTTTTACTGCAGATTTAAATACTGTACAAGGCCCAGTAAAAACTCAATTTGGTTATCACTTGTTAGAAGTTACCGCTCGCTCTTAATAAACACACCAACTGAATGAAATCGATAAAAGTAGGCTTCTGATTAAACTATCACCCTGCTTTTATCGACTTTTAAACGCTCCGTTCTGAAAACAGATCTAAAAATTAATATGTAAAGCCTGATAGATTTAAACTTAAACAGGTCCTTAATATTTACCCCATAAATTGTGTTTAATAGTTATAGATGGTTTAACGATTATACCGCCTTAAAAAATCTAACATAATTATTTTTTTAAATACAAACGAATAAACTCGCAAAATACTGCCACCAAACCGAGTTAATACTTTGTTAATTATACGTTTAGTTTCGATTATCTTTCCACCTTATGCATTAGCCTTAACGACTAAATTATCGTGTTATAGATTTATTCAATTGAACAAATTTACATTCAATGTAATCATGTAAAAATACTATGAGCTGAAGTTACGACTTGTATAAATAAAAATAAAAAAAGTCGATTAATTAAAAGTTAAACACTTCATAAACAGCTCATTATTTTCACTTGAAAACACTGTTTTTCAAAGACTATAATACCAAGGGATATTATTTAGCCCCTTGATGAATACTGCCTCAATAATTGTTGTAGGCTTTATTGCTAAAATAAGGCGTAGGTATGAAAAAATCATTTCGAAAATTACTTTTCAAACATAAGTACATTCAATTTCCCATCATATTTTTATTTTCATTGTTATTAGGTTGTGGTGGCGGTGGGAGTGAAACAAAAACGCCTGCAGCACCTGAAAAAGAACAAGAAACTCCTCAAGAAAACACGGATAATGGAACGGTAGACACATCTGGCGTCTTTTTTAAGAATACAACGCAAGAGCTTGGACTAGTACATGAATGGAATTTGATCGACTTATCTTTAATAACTCAATCTGATTTGTCCACTGACCCGTTAGTGGAATCTGGAATTAAAACTTCTGGAGGCATAGCGATAGGAGACTATAATCAAGATGGCCTCATTGATCTATATATAACGAGTGGGAATGCATCGGCGAGTAAGTTATATCAACAACAAATTGATGGCACTTATATTGATGTAGCTGAGCAAGCAGGCGTGCAATTAATGGGTGTTTACAGTGGCCCAAGTTTTGCGGACACCGACAACGATGGTGATTTAGATTTATTTGTTGGCGGTATGGGGTATACCTTCAGTAAATTTTTCATAAATCAGGGTGACGGCACTTTTGTCGAAGGTATCGCGCCAGATATATCTAGAGAATTTAATATTTCATCATCCTTTGGTGATATAAACAATGATGGCTTTTTAGACTTAGCATTAAGTCATTACGCTTCAAGTGTTAACACAGATCCTGAAATATTATGGTTAAATAAGCAAAATAACCTCTTTGAATCTATCAGCATTTCTAGTGGAATTACTGAATCACAAGAAAAAGAATTTGTTGGTGAAAGTGTACTCAATTATGACTTTACACCGAGCTTCGCTGATATAAATAATGACGGTAGACTTGATCTGTTACTGGCTTCAGACTTTTCTAATTCTAGTTATTACATTAACGAAGACGGTGAAAACTTTACCAATAGCACTGCAAATATGAACATTAATCAAGATGATTTACATGGTATGGGGGCAACGTTAGCTGATATAGATAATGATGGGGATATTGATTGGTTTATTACCAGTATTGTTACATACGACGGCACAACCGGATCAATAGGTGCATCAGGAAATAAGCTCTTTCAAAACAATGGTGATGGCACATTTACCGATATTTCCTACCAAAGTAATATCTATAACGGAGGTTGGGGTTGGGCAAGTTGTATAGCTGATTTTAATAACGATGGATTACTTGATATATTCAATACCAATGGCTGGTTTTCTCCATCTACTGTTGAAGGGAAGTTCGAGTCTACCGATAATGATACAATCAAATTGTTTTTAGCGACAGAATCTGGAGTGTTTACTGAAAACAATATTGATATTGGCTTAACAGATAAAGGTCAGGGCCGAGCCGTTGTATGTTTTGACCGTGATAATGATGGTGATATCGATATTCTATTGTCAAACCATGATGTTGATAAAAATAGTCTAATTTTCTATGAAAATTCTGCACAATTAAATAATTATTTAAAAATAGATTTAAAAGCCTATGGCAAAAATATTTTTGCCATAGGTGCTCGCGTGTATGTAAAAGATCAGTTTAGAGAACAAATGCGCGAAGTTAACATTAACAGTAATTTTACCTCTCAAAATCCGACACAATTACATTTTGGTTTAGGTGACGTCACAAAAGTAGATCAAATAAAAATCATATGGCCTAATGGAGAAACTCAACTATTAACTGACATAGAAGCGAATCAATCATTACTTATCGAGCAAAAGTAATGAAGCAAACACAACCAATAATAAAAATTATAATGTTTACCCGTCTGGAGCAGTAATATGACAAAAGTAAGAAAAGTAACATATCCAAAAGTAGGATTAGCCATTCTGTTAACCACAAACCTTGGTTTATCAGGTTGTTGGACACATAGTAGTGATAAAGCAAAAGAGCCGCTGCCTCAAGTTGTAGAAAAGACCCCTTCAGTAGCCCGTCAGTGGAACGAAGTATTACTTGAGGGCATTCGTAATGATTTTGCTCGCCCTACCGTACATGCTCGTAATTTATTTCATATATCTTCTGCGATGTACGATGTTTGGACAGCGTATACTGATGAATCGTCAAGTTACCTACTAGGTAAAACACTGCAAGGTTCAGAATGTAGTTTCTCAGGTATAACACCTGTATTAGATACGCCAGTTGGCATACAAGAAGCTCGAGAAGAAGCTATCAGTTATGCTTCTTACCGATTGATTTTAGATCGCTTTAAAATATCTCCTGATAAAGATGATACATTCGTATTAGCCGATGCACTCATGGCTGAACTTGGTTATGATATTAGTAATAATAGTACCGACTACTCATCAGGCAGTGCAGCAGCTTTAGGTAATCATATGGCTGAATGTTATTTGGCTTTTGGCGCAGTTGATGGCTCGAAAGAAGATATTCTTCACGGTAACGCTTTTTATCAAGTATCAAATGCTCCCCTCGATCCTGAATTACCAGGTAACCCTGATATAACCGACTTAGATCGCTGGCAGTCACTTAACTTAGGTACTTATATTGACCAATCTGGCAACGTAGTAACCGGTGCAATTGACTTTTTAGGCGCAGAATGGGGCGAAGTTGCACCATTTTCTATGACTGATGCCGATAAAACGAGCCATGAACGGGGTGGACATAATTATATTGTTTATCACGATCCTGGCATGCCACCAACAATTGAAGGTGATTTAGCTGCAGAATATGAGTGGAACTTCTCATTAGTCAGTAAGTGGTCATCACACCTGGATCCAAATGATGGCGTGATGATAGATATATCACCTAAAAGCCAAGGTAATATTGATATTAATGATATGCCAACAAACTTTAGCGATTACAAAGACTTTTACAATGTTAGTGAAGGCGGCGATATTGGTCAAGGTTATGAAACGAATCCAGTTACAGGCGAATCTTATGTGGAGCAATTAGTACCACGTGGTGATTACGCGCGAGTTTTAGCTGAATTTTGGGCTGACGGTCCAGATTCTGAAACACCTCCTGGCCATTGGTTCGTGTTGATGAATACTGTATTTGATCATGCCGAATTTGAACGTAAATTTGAAGGTGAAGGCGAGTTAGTAGGAGTATTAGAATGGGACGTTAAAAGCTATTTCGCTTTAGGTGGCACCATGCATGACTCTGCAATTGCTGCTTGGGGTATTAAAGGCTGGTACGACTATATTCGTCCGGTTTCATCGATTCGTGCAATGGCAGATTTAGGTCAACGCAGTGATATGTCTAAGGCCAATTATAATGCCAAAGGATTAGCACTAGAAGCAGGATTAATTGAACTCGTTGAAGCAGGTGATGCATTAGCTGGCACTGATAATGAACATGTTGGTAAAATCAAAGTATTTGCCTGGAAAGGCCCAGAATACATTCGTAATGTAAATACTGATATGGCGGGTGTTGATTGGATATTAGCGGAAAACTGGTGGCCTTACCAACGTCCTTCTTTTGTTACACCACCATTTGCAGGTTTTGTTTCAGGGCATTCAACTTTCTCTCGCGCTGCTGCCGAGATGTTAACACTATTAACAGGTTCTGCTTATTTCCCGGGTGGTATGAGCGGTTTTAATGTTACTAAAGATGAGTTTTTAGTCTTTGAACAAGGACCAAGTGTTGACATGGTACTACAATGGGCAACATATCGTGATGCTTCAGACCAATGTAGTTTATCGCGCATTTGGGGTGGAATTCATCCACCAGCTGACGACATTCCAGGCCGTTTTATTGGCGAGAAAATTGGTAAAGGCGCATATGCCTTTGCTAAAGAATATTTCGACGGCAACAAATAGCTAGTAACAGTTGAATTCTATAAAGGCCTTTAGCGGTTTTAATCCCGCTAAAGGCCCTACTAGAAAGTTAATTTAACTAGTGTTTATGGAAAGTTACCGACCGCTATTTAATGCGTTAAATTAAGTGCATTAAATAGCGTCTAAATATAAATCGATGAAGGAAAGATGATTGATGAAAATTTTCATAATATTTGCTTTTTTACTATCGACTTCATTTATTTCAAAAGCTGAAGACATCGCAATTACCGCGGTTAAATCTAATGAACAAATCATTTTATTTCTTGCTGATAAACCACTAAACGCCTACCAAATTACTTATGAACAAATAGAGCTAGGAGGTATCTGTGGATATATGGGTTGTAGTTGGCGAAAATTAGTTTCTATAGTGGTTAGATCGAAAAAATCAAACTCCCCTACTAAAACCATTTTAGCCTTAGTTGAAAGTTCAACGAACAGCAACACCAATTTACCTACCGTAAGCTTTATCAATTTGAAAAATAATGTACAGAACAACTTGATCTTTATTGATTAACGCTACCTGACTGTTGCCCATACTCACAATTAATTAACACTGGAACAACAATATTACTTGTTTCATCGATCCCGCACATCCTTCACCTCCAACACCTCAAAAAGAAATATAGCCGTAACCAATTGATAATCATAAGTAACATTTAGTTACTTAAAGCAAAAAACAAAAACACCCTTTAGTGTAAATATAACTTTACACGATGAATGTTAAATATTTATTAATTATTTGTTAATTAAGGTGCTTTAGTGCTACGGTGGATTAGTCAGCAAAGACTGGCCAAAAAATCCTCGGCACCTTGAAAGAACAAAATCAAAGGAATGAGGGAGGAAAATAAAAATATCGCTTGGCTACAACAGCAAGCATCCAATGAAGTTAATTAGGAGCACCTAATGAATAATAAAGTATCTCAACTGGCTATGCTAATCGGAGCAGCTCTTGCCGTTTCGGCAATGAACGCAACTGCAATTGACATTGATCTAATGTCAGCTCAAGTAGAAACAAATCCAGGCACCTCAATTTTTACCCCTGTGAATCAAACGAATCAGCCTCTTTTAAACCCAACAACGGTAACGAAGAACCCAGCAGAAAGAGCATTTAAAAGCATTATAACTAACCAAAGTACTTACGGTTCTCTTGGTAATGAAAATTTTAAAGTTCGACGTCAATGGACTGATGAACTAGGTAAAACTCATACTCACTTTGATCAAACAATAAACGGCATTAAAGTTTATGGTACAAGTATGATCATGCACGCAAACTCTACGACTAGTGCGTTCAGTTTGAACAATGCTGCTGCGAGCGTATATAGCGTAACGGGTACACTTGCAATCAATTCATCACAATCTTTTTCAGTAATGAACAATGCAAATGCATTAAGTAATGACTCAGATCAAGCGCTAGTCGCTGCTGAAAGTATCGGTAAGGTTTTAAATACACCTGAGCTTGCTTACGTTTATTTACCTCTTTCACAAGAAACCAAATTAGCTTTTAGAGTGGAAGTTTCATGGGACAATGGTGGTGAAGACTTTGGCAGGGACTTCATATATTTTGATGCAAACACTTCTGAAATATTATCGAGAGAGCCACAAATACACTCTGCAAAAAACTGGAAAACTTACACACTAAATGGTGGTTCAGCAAACTCAGCTCCTGGTACGTTGTTATGTACTAACACACAAAGCTGTGGAGGTAATGCTGCAGCACAGCGTGCACATGACGGCTCATCAAAAGTTTACGATTATTACATGAGTAAATTTAACAGAGATAGCCTAGACGATAATGGCATGACCTTAATATCAAGTGTTGATATGGGCGTAGTTAATGCTTATTGGACAGGCACTCAAATGATGTATGGTCAAGCATCAAGCGGTATGAACGACTTCACTAGTGATTTTGATATCATTGGTCATGAATTAACTCACGGTGTTACCGATAAAACAGCAAACTTGGTTTACGCGAATGCTTCTGGCGCATTGAACGAAGCTTGGTCAGATATTTTAGGTTTGTCTGCAGAGTCATATAAAAATGGCACAACAACTTCTACCTGGTTATTAGGTGACGGATTATATAACACCGCAGGTAAAGCGTTACGTTATATGGATGACCCAACTAAAGATAATTACTCAAAAGATTGGTATCCAGACCGTATTCCTTTCGTTAGTAACCCAAGTAACAGTAATGACCAAGGTGGCGTTCACGGTAACTCAGGTATCGCTAACTTAGCGTATGTTTTATTAGTAGATGGTGGTACACATCCACGTAATAAATCAACTGCAGTAGTGCCAAGTATTGGCATGGCGAAAGCAGAAAAGATATTCTATCGTGCGCTTGTTACTTACATGAATCAAAATACTGACTTTGCTGGTGCAAGAACTGCAACAGCTCAAGCAGCACAGGATTTATATGGTACTACTGAAAAAACTGCAGTAGAAACAGCTTGGTGTGCCGTAGGTGTTGGTACTTGTCCTGATACAGGAACCCCTCCTACAGGTAATGTATTAAGCAATGGTGTTGCTGAAACTAATCTTAGTGCATCAACAAACGCAGACATTGTCTACACAATGGATGTTCCAGCTGGCGCGACTGATATTAACTTTGCAATGAGTGGCGGTTCTGGTGATGCTGATATGTATGTGAAGTTTGGTTCAGCTCCAACCGATTCAAGCTATGACTGTCGCCCTTATGTAGGTGGAAATGCTGAGTCTTGTACAGGTACTTCTACTGGCGGTACTTATTATGTACGTGTGAAAGCATACTCTACTTTTTCTGGCGTAAATTTAACAGGTAGCTTTACTGAAGCTTCTGCAGGAAATCCTCCGATTAATGGTTCAGAGTCAAATGTTGCCGTATCACGTGGACAATGGAAGCGTTATACCCAAGTTCTACCTGCAGGTTATGCCGATCTGACTATCAGTATTTCAGGTGGTTCTGGTGACGCTGATTTATACATTCGTCGAGGAGCGCAATCAACGACATCAGCTTATGATTGTCGTCCGTATAAGAATGGTAATAACGAGAGTTGTAGCTTTACGAATCCAGCAGCAGGAACTTGGCACATAGACATTTATGGATACAGTGCAGCTTCTGGAATGACGCTAACACTTACAGCAACCCCATAAATTGTTCCGAATAAAATTAAGAAAATAAAATAATTGAACAAGACTAGTCAGTGGAAACTGTCTAGTCTTTTTTTATTTTCTTTTTAAATTTTTTAAAACGAAGCGCTAATAACATAAATGTTATAAATAGATAAATTCCCGGCTCAATAATTTCAGACTTTACTGACCAATAGAAATGAATACCCGCTAACAAAACAGCAAAATAAACCCAGTTATGTAGCTTTTGCCAATTTTTTCCCATTCGCTTTTTCAATGAAGGGATAGATGTTATTGCTAAAGCCAACAATATAAGCAATCCAACCATACCAACAGTAATATAAGGACGGTCGATAATTTCGTTCAAAAATAACGACCAATCAAATTGAATTTCAAAAACTAAGAAATTTAATAAATGACATAGCGCATACGTAAAACTATACAAACCGACTAATCGTCGTACTTTCAATAACATTGAGAGCTTAAAGTGCTTACTGACAGGTGTTATTGCTAAACCTAGCAACAGCAAATTAAATGCTCCTATTCCAGTAAAATGAATGATTGATTCAACGGGATCAGCCCCTAACTGATCAGTTAATGCTAAATAATAAGCATTAACTAAAGGTAGTAAGGCAGCAATATGGATAAATAATTTGAAGAAAATAACTTTATATTTCATTACAGTAATTATGACTTAATGTGTTGATAGGATGAGTTATATAAATGCCAGCCTTATTGATTTCAGCATGGATGATTAAAAGTTTTTTCGTAAATCTAGATTGCTATACATGTCAGCAACTTCTTCACCGTAACCATTGAAAGGCAAAGTATCAATGCGATTACGAGCAAATAAACCACCAGAAGTGATCCTTCTTTCGCTAGCTTGGCTCCAGCGAGGGTGGTCAACCTCAGGGTTAACATTGGCATAAAAACCATATTCACTTGGCGCTAAAACATTCCATGTAGATGTAGGTCTCCTTTGTGTAAATTTGATAGCAACAATCGATTTAATACTTTTAAAACCATACTTCCACGGCACCACTAAACGAATTGGTGCCCCATTTTGCGCGGGTAATGTTTTTCCGTATAAACCAACACTCATCAATGCTAACGGGTTCATTGCTTCATCAATACGTAAGCCTTCCACATAAGGGTAATCAATACCTCCACCAATTCTTCTACTCGCCTGTCCTGGCATTTGCTCTGGATCATGTAAGGTTTCAAAGGCAACGTATTTAGCTCGAGAATTAGGCTGAGCTTTTTGCAATAGTTTTGCTAACTCAAAGCCAACCCAAGGTATAACCATTGACCAAGCTTCCACACATCTTAAACGGTAGATGCGCTCTTCTAATGCAAAACTTTTCGTTAAATCATCTAAATCTAAAGTATAAGGATTGTCACATTCACCACTGATTTTCAGCTGCCAAGGTTTCACGTTAAATCCTTGTGAGTTTTTAACAGGATCACTTTTACTTGTGCCAAATTCATAAAAATTATTATGACTAGTTACTTTAGCTTCAGGGGTAAGAATTTCAGAATTTTTAGAACTATCGGCAGTAAAGTTTAAGGCGTGACTCTGAAATGTTTTTTCTGGTTTTGATGAGAAAAAATCTATTCCTTTCGCATTAGCAACACTAGGAATAGCAGAGGTTAATAAAGCGCCTGCGCCAACAAATCCCATTTTTTTGATAAGTTCTCTGCGCTGTAAATAAACACTTTCGTCGGTTACTTGATGTTCTTTAAGATCAGATTGTTTAGACGATTTAATCAACATATATCTATTTCTCAGGCTACTAATTAACTAACGTTAAAGTAATAGACCCGAAAAACAAAAAATTACTTCAATCTTTATTGAAACAAACTGACTTAACGAGCAAATTGTTGTAAATAACTAATCACATCTGAAGATTCATACAACCAGGTCACTTTCTCGTTTTCATCGGTTATTTTCAAACACGGCACCGTACGCTTGCCACCTTCTCTGATCAACTCTTCACGATAAGCTTCATTTTGATTGATATTACGTAACTCAATATTTAATCCATCACGTTTCATAGCACGACGAACTTTTACACAAAAAGGGCAAGCAGGTAATTGGTATAAATTCAAATGCTGTGTGCTGGCGTCAACCTCAGTTTGTAATTCAGAGTTTCTCTTGGGCCCGCTTGGCGAAAAAATCAAATTTAACAATAAGATAACACGACCAATAATCCAACGAATAATAAACATAAAACAATTTCTCTTTAATTTGAAACAATAGATAAAACTGTTTGAAAACAGCCTTACTAAATTTTGCGCGAGTTTAACATAACTCCTTTGATTTCACTCCTTTCATTTCGCGCATATACGACAACTACCACATCATATCATCAGGGATTTGATAGTCGGCATAAGGGTCATCTGCTTCAACAACATCACTTTCGACTTTATCATTTTGGACTAAAATAACACTAGGATCTAAAGTGGCAAGTTTTTCAGCCGTTTCAGCCGTAACAAGATAACTGTCTTCAACTAAACCACACACCGCTAATCGTCCATTCACTAGCGCTCTATGCGTGATAGCGTCTACAAAAAGTTTTTTAATTTTACTGTTAAACGTATAGTTATATTCAGTTTCACCCTGCACATTTTTTATTTGATGATGTTCGAGTATTTGTTGAATGCGTAACGCTTTTTCTTTTTTGGCAAGCTCTTGCTTCTTATCTTCATTAAGCGCTGAATCTTTAGCTGCCTTTTTCTGCTGAGCTATAGCTAAGTCATGTTTTACTTGCTCTTGTAAACTTTCGCCAATTGCAACGCCACTACGCTTTTGTTTGTTTGTCTTACGCTGACTTGTGTTTGCTTGTCGTGCTTTTTGCTTAGTCGTTAAGCCTGCTTTTAATAGCTGATCTTGTAAAGATGCCATAAACAAATCCTAAATGTGGTTTATCATTGATAATTGTCGCTATTCTATCGGGAAAAATACCAATAAAAAAGTATGTGGCCTTTTCTTTATGAATAAACACGTAATAATGTTCCATCATTAAATGTTAACTTTATAAATAATAAGGTAATCTAGCACAACAAAACATCCTAAAAATTTCCTACTATGATTAGCATAAAAAAAATAATAATTGGTTTCTTACTCATCTTATTTTTAGTTATTACAAGTTTAAGTACGTGGATTTATAGCCAAATAGACAGTGCTTTACCTGTTTTAGAAGGAAAGAAAACATTACTGGGTTTAAGTGGCACCGCTATTGTTGAACGCGATATACAGGGAATTGTTACGATAAAAGCGACAAAGCGTAATGATGTTGCGGTGGCTACTGGCTTTATACATGCCCAAGAACGCTTTTTTCAAATGGATTTACTGCGCAGAAATTCCGCCGGTGAGCTCGCGAGTTTATTTGGCGAAAAGGCATTACCTCATGATCAAGAAGTCCGTCGTCACCGTTTTCGTGAACGTGCCCGTGTAATAGTCTCTCAACTTCCAAAAAAAGACTTAGCTTTATTAAAAGCCTATACTCGCGGTGTCAATCAGGGAATAAGTCATTTAAAGTCGCCACCTTTTGAATATTTATTATTACAACAAGAACCTGTTGCTTGGCAAGAAGAAGACACAATATTAACCGTATTAAGTATGTACATGGACTTGCAATATGCAGCAGGCGATCGGGAAAGAACATTAGGCAATATAAAAAACACACTAGGTGAAGACGTATTTAAATTTCTTAACCCAAAGGGTAGTATTTGGGATGCAGCAATAGATGGTAGTATGTTATCTTCAAGTGCTATGCCTACTCGAGCTTGGCCTTCAGCGTCTTCAGAGGAAGCGGGCCTTACTTCAAAAGTATCATCGTCGATGCAAAACCAGAATAACAATTCACCTCAAGACAAATATCAAGGAGAAGAATTCCCTGGCTCGAACAACTGGGCAGTTTCAGGAGATATTAGTACCACAGGTAGTGCCATAGTTGCTAACGATATGCATTTAGGGATCCGCGTGCCAAACACTTGGTTTAGAGCAACATTTCAATATCAAAGTGATGATAATAAACCGATAAAAGTAACCGGACTTACATTACCTGGAACACCTAATATCATTGCAGGTAGCAATGGGAACATTGCTTGGGGGTTCACTAATAGTTATGGCGATTGGAGCGATATAATTATTCTTGATACTAATGAAGAGCAAAGCCAATATTTAACACCTACGGGCTATCAAGACTTCAGCCTACATAAGCAAATTATTGCTGTAAAAGACCAAGATGCACGAGAAATTATTGTTAAAGAAACAATTTGGGGTCCAGTAATAGGTTCGAATAATAACGGCCAATTATTAGCTTATCGCTGGGTTGCGCATGATGTGCAAGCTGTAAACCTCCATCATACACAACTCGAACTGGCGTCTAACGTTGACGAGGCCTTTATTATTGCTAGCCAATCTGGTATTCCGGCCCAGAATTTGATGGTAGGTGATAAAGCAGGGAGTATTGGTTGGACAATTATGGGGCCAATCCCTAGAAAGTCTTCTCAGTTTGGCGAGACACCAACACACTGGGCTGATGGTATAAATCACTGGCAGGGTTATTTAAATTCAAATGAATACCCTAAAATTAAAAACCCTGAAAACAATCGTCTGTGGACAGCTAATACGCGTGTTGTTGGCGGCGAGATGTTAGAAAAAATAGGCAATGGTGGTTATGCTTTAGGCGCGCGAGCAAAACAAATTAGAGATAACTTGTTAGTTAAAGCCCAGTTTTCTGAACAAGACTTACTGAATATTGCGCTTGATGACAAGGCCATTTTTTTACAACGCTGGCAGACATTTTTACTTGAAAAGGTATTAACACCACAAGCAATTGTTCAACATCCCGATTGGCAAGCAGTGAAAGAAACCATTAACACGGATAATTTATGTGCCTGCATAGATTCTGTTGCTTACCGACTCGTGAATAATTTCCGTTTGAATGTACGAAATGACGTTTTCAGTTTGATTAATGAAAACTTATCACAAATAGATAACAGTTATTCTTTTCGTACTATTCGTCATCAAGTTGAAACCCCGTTATGGCAAATGGTTAACGAAGAGCCCGAAAACTTTTTATGGCTCCCTGAAGAAAATTGGTCAAAAGTTTTCGAAACAGCATTAACATCCACTTTAACCGATATGACAATAAATCAATCGTTATCTCAGGCAACTTGGGGGCAACAAAATATAAGTACAATCCAGCATCCTCTCAGCGCTGCAGTACCTTTTATTGGTCGTTGGTTAGATATGCCCCCTATTCCACTTCCTGGCGCTAGTTATATGCCACGAGTGCAGGGTAAAGGCTTCGGTGCATCAGAACGTATGGTGGTTTCACCGGGCCATGAAGAGTCGGGAATTTTGCATATGCCAACCAGCCAATCAGGACACCCGTGGAGTCCATACTACGGTTTGGGTCATGATGATTGGGTAAAAGGAAATCCTTCACCGTTCTTACCCGGTGAAACAAAATATACATTAACCCTATTCAGCTATTAAGTGCGTTAATCGCTGAAAACTCAATAAAAAGGACAAGTATGACAATTCTAATTTGGTGTTTATTTGCTGCAACCCTACTACCCTATTTAGCTAAAGCTCCTGTAGCGATAGCTATGAATAAACTCGATGGTTATGACAATAATCATCCTCGCTCGCAACAAGCTAAATTAACAGGCTTCGGCGCCCGCGCATTAGCGGCTCATCAAAACGCTTTTGAATCGCTAATAATATTTGTACCTGCGGTTTTATTAGCGATTGCGACCAACACGATAACCGACACCATTACGCTATTAGCAATCACCCATGTTATCGCTCGTGTAGCCTATAACGTGTTATATTTGTTGAATATTGGAGTAGTGCGTTCAATAGTTTGGGCCATCGCAACAGTTTCTTCGTTTGCGATTATTTGGCAATGCATTCCACAAGGCTAAAAATCTATTTCTAATATAGATTTTTTTAATACAAGCCTTTAGCAATAAAGGCTTGAACAATTTCCTCCCCCTCGCTACAGTGATGACATATTTCCTGGGTAATATCTTGTTTTAGTCGCCTTCATAAATTTTCCTTACTAAAACATCAGGATTCATTATTTTTAACCATTTTCTTGAAATAATAAATATAGGATGAAGTACTGTGAGTGACGAATTAGATCTGAATAAAATACGTGAAAAGATAACCAAACTAGATCAGCAGTTATTGGAATTATTTGCTCAACGCCGCACACTCACCCTTAATGTTGCAAAAAGTAAAGCTCATCAAATTCGCCCAGTTCGCGATCAGCAACGTGAACAAGAGTTACTGATACGTTTGATCAACCACGGTAAAGAACTCGGTTTAGACGCGCACTACGTGACGAGTGTTTATCACACAATAATAGAAGATTCGGTACTTAACCAACAAGCCTATTTACAAACATTGGCCAACCCTAATATGCAAGTCCCTACGGTCAGTGTTGCATTTTTAGGTGATAAGGGTTCTTATAGTTATTTAGCGAGCCACCGATACTTCTCTCGTCGTGCAGAAAAAATTAACGAATACGGTTGCCAAAGCTTCAACGAAATCATGCAACAAGTAGAATCTGGTCATGTAGACTACGGCATGCTTCCTATTGAAAATACCAGTTCAGGCAGTATCAACGAAGTTTACGATGCACTGCAACACACAAATCTATCAATTGTTGGAGAAATTACTCAGCCCATTGAACATTGTTTATTAACCGCTGTGAATACCCAACTTAATAGAATTAAAACGATATATGCACACGGACAGCCTTTTACTCAATGTAGTAATTTTTTAGATAAGCAAGACAACATTCGTATTGAATATTGTGATAGTACCGCTGATGCTATGGCGAGAGTTTTTGAATTACAAGACGACACAGTTGCGGTTATAGGTAGTGAAGAAGGTGGTCAACTCTATAAACTTCATGCTTTGGAAAAGTCGATTGCTAATCAAACTGAAAACCACAGTCGTTTTATTTTAGTTTCCCGTAAACCTATTGATGTTGCAGAACAAATTCCTGCAAAAACAGCGTTGATTTTGGCAACAGGACAAAAGGCAGGTGCATTAGTTGATTGCCTTATTATTTTAAAAACAAAAGGTATCAACATGTGCAAGCTTGAATCTAGACCGATACAAGGACGCCCGTGGGAAGAAATGTTTTACATTGACGTTGAAGCAAACTTGAAAAGTGCGGTATTACAAGAAGCTATAAATGAGATAACGTCAATTACTAACTTTATCAAAGTATTAGGCTGTTATCCTATTGAACATATCAGTCCAACAAGTGTGCCAAGTAGTGCTTTAAACGCTTAACCATTTAAATAATTAGACTTATAGTCATCAGCGCTTTTATGATCATTTCAATGATAAAAATTCACTTCACCTACATTGTTAAAAAACACATGTAGGTGAAGTATTCATTTTAAAATAACGTCATAAAAAGAATATAAAAACTTAAGAACTGCACGACAGCATAGAACAACCGGCTTTATTCCTCGCCCATTCTGGACGTTTTTCACTGTAATGATGAAATTCAACTTGTTCATCATAAGGTTTTTCCAGTACCTTTTGTAATTCATGTAATTTACTGAAATCGCCTTGCTCTGCAAGTTCTATTGCCTGTTGTGCTAAATAATTGCGTAATACATATTTGGGGTTCACTTTATTCATCGCCGCTTTTCGTTGCTTTGATGTTTTATCCTCTTGCTGAATTCGTTTAGCATAGCTTTCTAACCATGAAGAAAAGCGCGCGTGATGATCTGTTGTTACCTGTTCATGCAGATAAAAACAGTCAGAAAAGTGAGCAAAATTATTGTCCTTAATTTTATCGTCATAACTAAAGTCTGCCAATAAACGATAGAAAATAGTCATGTCTGTTTCGATATCGCCCAACAAAGTTTCTAATGCTAAAAACAGCTCTATATCCGCTTTGTGGTGTATATCTTCAGCTGTAATACTCATGCCTAGTTTGTTCGACATCATTTCATACCATTGTTTTTGATATTCTTTACTGTAGTTATTTAATATGGCTTCAAGTGGCGCCGATTCTTCAATCAACGGATAAATAGCATTAGCTAACTGAAATAAGTTCCATTGTGAAATTTCCCCCTGTTTGCCAAAACTATACCGCTTACCTTGAGCATCCGTCGTATTAGGTGTCCAAGATAAATCAAAATCATCAATCCAGCCATAAGGACCATAATCAATCGTTTCACCGATTAATGACATATTGTCTGTATTCATTACGCCATGAACAAAACCAACTCGCATCCAATGCACCATAAGACGACACGTTCGTTGAGTAATTTCATCAAACCACGCTAAATAACGCTGTTTAGTGTCATCACCGTGTTCGTTTAATAATTGAGGAAAGTCTCGCTTGATTGAATAGTCAACGAGCTGCTTTAATAACGCTTTGTCTTTACGATAAGCAGGTAACTCAATACTACCAAAGCGCATAAATGACGAAGACACCCTACACACAACAGCGCCTAATTCAGGTTTCGCATTACCGTCATAAAACATGTCTCGTACTACGCTATCACCCGTTAACGATAAACTAAGCGCTCGGGTTGTAGGAATACCTAAATGAAACATAGCTTCTGAACATAAGAATTCACGTACGGATGAACGTAATACCGCTAAGCCGTCCGCTGTTCGTGAAAAAGGTGTCGGCCCTGCCCCTTTAAGCTGGAGTACTTTATGGCCATGTAAGGGAGTGTTCACTTCGGCTAAATTTATGGCTCTGCCATCGCCTAATTGTCCAGCCCAATGGCCAAACTGGTGTCCGCCATAACACATGGCATAAGGAGAGAATTCTTCAGGAACAATATTTCCCGTGAACAACTGTAAAAATTCATCACTATTAATTTGCTCTTCACTTAACCCTAATATGGCAGCAACATCACGACTACTGGTAACCAACTGTGGCTTTGCCGTTCGTTTAGGTGTTACCCATGAAAAAGCAGCGGAATGAACTTGATGAGGAAAGATAGACGCTTCTAAATCTTCAGGCAACTGAGAAGAAAAGGTGTTTTCAATAGTAAAATCTAAGTAAGACAAAATAAACAGCTAATTGGAGAATAGGGTTGAACTGGAATTATTCACTGTCAGTTTGAATTTTGCAATATTCATTGCAAACAAAACCTGACATAGGTTTGAAATGTCAGGTTTATAGTCACCTCGGAAATTATATTTACGCTTTAAAGAGTAAAGCGCTTTAGCTTATTTTATTTTCCCCGTAAAATACGGAAAAATTTTAGTATACTAATAGGCTTTATCTTGCAAACGTTAGCCCAGCTTAAATCAGGCCAATATTCAGACTTTACTCGCTTAACTCTTAGCGAAAATTTAACTGAATTCCCGAAAGAAATATTTTCATTAGCGAATTCACTTGAAGTATTAGATTTAGCTAACAATCAATTAACCACTTTGCCACATGAGCTACCTTCTTTAACTAAGCTAAAAATATTATTTTTGACCAATAATAATTTTAAAAGTATTCCCGCGGTTGTTGCCGCTTGTCCACAGCTAGAAATGATCAGCTTTAAATCAAATAAACTCACCCATGTCGATGAAAATGTACTGCCAATACAAACGCGCTGGTTAATATTAACGGATAACAATATAACTACTCTGCCCAACTCTATGGGAGAATTAAGCCGTTTACAAAAGTTTGCTATTGCAGGAAATCAATTACAGCAATTGCCTAGCAGCATGAAAAACTGCAAAAATCTTGAGTTAATGCGCCTTTCAGCTAATCAGTTAACAGAACTACCTGAATGGTTATTCCAATTACCTAAATTGGCATGGTTAGCTTTCTCAGGTAATAAGTTGGCAGAGAGTGTTCCGCAAATAAAGAATGCAATGACCAGTGTTTTGTTAAAAGATTTCAATCTCAAACAAAAGTTAGGTGAAGGCGCATCAGGGGTTATTCATCAAGCCACATGGCTTAATAAACCTTTAAATATTGATGCAAATAACGATATCGCAGTAAAACTATTCAAGGGAGAAATAACCAGTGACGGCTACCCGATTGATGAATTAAATAACTGCTTACAAGCCGGTGAACATAAAAACCTAATCAAGGTTATTGCTAAAATAATGTCGAAAGAACAACTCGCGTTAATCATGGAGTTAATTCCAGCTCGCTTTTATAACTTAGGCTTACCGCCATCATTAGTAACATGCACTCGTGATACGTTTCCTAACGAAGCAACTTTAGAAGTAACCGATATTGTAAAGATTGCCTTTAATATGGCTGATGCATTACGTCACTTGCATGAAAAAAACGTTAGTCACGGTGATATTTATGCTCACAACACCATGGTTGATAAAGAAGCAAATATGCTTTTTGGTGATTTTGGTGCTGCTTCTGATTTAAATGTTTTACCTGAAAGACAGCAAATAGCAATGCAAGCCATTGAAGTGAGAGCTTTTGGTTGTTTATTAGATGATTTATTACCCTTAAGCCATCATGCCAAAAAGACTCATCACTATGATGAACTCCTCAACATTAAAAATAATTGCATGCAGGAAACCACATTTAACAGACCTACTTTTATCGCCATTGTAGAACAGCTAGAGTCGATTGAGTAAAAATAAAACTCGTTGAAAGTTCAACCTTTTATCAACTTTGTATAACTGAACACAGATAAAAGGTTTCTATTTTCACTCGATAATTAGTGTAATTTACACAAAGGTTAACTTTTTCACCAGTCCACGCTATTTACCAACAATGAGAAACACAAGTAAATCATTAAATTACAATGAGTTAACCTTTTGGCGTGATTTTTGCTGTAATGATTCAAAAGCTCAACACCCAAATTAAATTTCAAGGAGATATGAATGCAAAATAAATTAACCTCATTATTAACGACCTCACTATTAATAGTCGGCTTATCAGGCTGTGTCGTAGGTAATCAAGTTGGACATAGTGGTAACAACGTCTACTCCACTTTTGGTAACATAGACGTGAAAGATGACCAGCGAGCAGGCGATTTAGAGAACAACAGCGGCAATATTACAGTAGGCCGTAATGCAAAAGTAAAATCCGTAGAGCTTACTAATGGCAACATTGAAATAGGCGAATTCAGTGAAGCTTATTCATTAGAAACGATGAATGGAAATGTTGAAGCAGGTAAAAACGTCATTATCACTCGCAGTATTAAAGTTACGAATGGCAATATTAGTATGGAACAAGGCGTAAATGTTGGGGGCGATTTGATCGCATCTAATGGTGATGTGACCTTAGCTAAAGAGTCTGTTGTAAAAGGCAACGTTATTTTTGAAAAGACTTTTTTTACCTCCCTGGCCGATGAACCCCCGATATTGACCATCGCAGAGGGCGCTATTATCGAAGGGGAAATTCATTTACACAGAGAAGTAAACGTCGTTTTGCCATCATCTATGAGTTCAAATAAAGTTATCAGACATTACCTAGATTCACTGAAATAACTTTCCTTAGGCAAACATAAAGGATCAGAAAAGGTTCTTTATGTTTGACATGAAAAGAGAGTACGTTTTGTTATATCGACTCAAAGTGAGTTAACGACGCTCAATCTAGTTAAGAACAAATCTAAAATAAACTTCCTCTTTATATTCACTGTAACTTACTGAGTTAATAATATATTATCGTCATAAGCTTTTTTAACCTTTATTAAAAGCACTTAAGCTTATTAAGTGTTTTATAAATATCTGAGTACTCAACATATGAACAAAAATGAACTGATGACGGAATGGTGCTTACTTCAGAATCAATTTGATAGCTACGAAAAACATTCTCTTTATATTAAGTTAGTCAGCATTATGGTTTTATTGTCCGCAGAAATATCAGGGGTTATTGGTATTCCTATCATTTTTATATTGTTGGTTTTATGGGGACAAGATGCCATTTGGAAGACTTTCCAATCGCGTATAGAGCCGCGACTCTTTCAGCTTGAAAAATCTATCTCAACCGATTGCAGTGAAAGTGCATGCCAATTTAATACTGAATACAATAAGGTTAGTTTAAGTGGCCTTGCGTTAATTATTGAGTATGCACGCCAATCAATTCGCCCTACAATAGCCTTCCCTCATGTAGTCATATTAATATTTATGTTGATAAAACTTTTCTATTAAACTTTTATTGAAAGATTCTAAAAATCGCGTTTGATTTGACCTATCTTACATATCGACAGGGTTATATACAGCATAAGCTAGGTGGCAAAATAAGTTTCAAAGACAAGATCAATTGTGTATCGATTGATCACTTAACTCGTACAGCTTAAACATTATTTTTTTTCTTTTTTCCATTGCTCGAAACCTTTCCTTATTTTTTTAATAATATCAGTGTTAGTTCCCAGACTTAATGCCATGCAACGTTCAACATTTTTATCATGCACTATAGCCAAGCCTGAGACTATATCAACATCCTTAACTCCAAGAGAGTCTAAGCGATAGTTAAGTGATTCTTTGGCCTGAATTACCACATCAACCCTACCTGTAACTAGCTTTCTAAGATTTATTTCTTCATTGGAAGATAGATCTAAGTTTACCTCTTCTAGAAAACCCTCTCGTATAAAATAGCTGTAACTGTGATCTTCGCGAATGACACCAACCACACCTTGTCTTAAAGACTCTAAGGAGTTTATATCAATGGTATTCGATGCAAGTTTGTATGCTTGAACGGGTGTCGATTTATAAATAGGGCAAATCCAATTAAATTTATCTTCCCGCTGTTCTGTTCGATAAATTGAATAAATAAGTATATTAGGCTTAGTTTTTGCCAAATAGAGGCTTCTTGCCCAAGGATAAATCTTTATAGAATATTTAATATCAGTATATGACAAAATCTCTCTGATATTCTTGGTGATTACACCTGATACTTCTTTACCTTTAACAATGAATGGCGGCCAATTTTCCGTGACAACTTTAAGCTCAACATCGCTAGCTTGTGTTGTTAAAGAAAGTAGTAATAAAGAAATGAGCAGAGATTTTTTCATTCAATATTTTCACCTAGATTTGATCATGAAAATGAATAGAACAAGCTCAAAGGGATAAATTGGCATCATTATTATATTCCTTTCATCTACAGTATAGAGTATTTTTCAAAATAAAAGATTAATCATCTCCATTTTCATCCAGAGGCTCTAGCCATTTTTTGGGGTGAGAAAACATAAAGAACAACTTATTCATTAACAAACAAAAAGGCACTAAAATGGCTCAGCCACTACCCGATAAATTCATCATGTCGATGAATCGAGTTTCTAAAGTAGTCCCACCAAAACGTCCGCGTTAAGAAGTTTAAATAACTTTTTTCTCCCTCTATTTACCCTTCTTTTTCTTAAATTGAAAAGTTAAGATTTTCGTACAGTGATAAACTGTATACAAAGTGAATATCAAGTGTACTGAAGTTATATAAGTTGTGAAGTATAATATTAGGCTAGCATTAGTCTTTATCTTAATAAATCACCAACTAATTTTAACATCAAGCGCTTCTCCAACACTCAAGTTACAAGCAGTGATTACGGCATAATCTCCGACAATCCTCATATGAACCGCATCCCCATTGTTAGGTAATTTCGAAAAATCCAAGACCTTGTGTAGCTCGTAAGGCTGCCCTTGAGCAACAAACTGATTTAAAACAAACTCCTTGTCGTCATCACCAAAAACGCCATTATCATTAATGTCAATCCAGACACTCCAAGTTGTGGATTTTTCGGTAGATAACACATCTCCTTCGATGTTTATCACAACATGACTAGAATCGCTTAACACAATGGTTTTCTGTGTGTAGTCAGAGCGAGTAGGGTCTATACTCACACTTGTTCCATCTATGGATAAGCTAGTGATATGTTTATCCACTTCATGAGGCTTAATAGCACAATATTGGTCTGTCACTGAAATTAAGCGTTTAAAAACGTCCTGATCGCCTGATTGATCAGTAACGGTTAAAGCAACTTGATAGTCTCCAGCATCTTCAAAAGTATGTTCTGGACTAACCGCAGTTGAGGTAGTTCCGTCACCAAAATCCCATAACCATTGAGTTATTTGATTGGTACTTTCACTATTATCAATAAACTGAGATCGCAGTTTATATTTTTCATTTTTAAAATGACTGAGTACACCATCTTCAAAGAGCTTTATTTTTACCGTTTTAAAAGCTTCTACTACATCAACGGTAGACAACCCTGCAGTATCAGCCTCTTGCTTAACACAGTCTGCAGCTTCAGTCAGTGTTGTCATTGCTAACCAACAGTTTTTTGCCGCACTCAAATACACCTTGTAAGCTGGCTCAATACCCCACTTATTAGACAGTAAATAGAATGGATATGTGATCACCCCAATCCGCAGATAAAAATTATCACCTGCATCATCATAATCAAGAAAGCTATCAATGGCGCCAAATTCCGTTTCAATCTTATCTAGATGACGAGTGTATCCTTTGGCCTCAGCACCATGTTCCCAATTATCTTTATGGCCTGTGAATTCATACTTAACCATCACTCCTGAAATATCGGCAAAAGCCTCATGAAGTGTTCTAGCATCAGTGCTGATACTGTGTTCAAAAAAGTCTAAATCAGAGATGCGATTGAGTACCCCATGGGCAACTTCATGCCCGATAACATCTAAAGGTGCCATTGAATATTGAAAAGGGTAACCATCACTAAAATTAGCGTAAGCACCATCCCAAAAGACACTTCTCTCTGAAAGAGAGCCATAATGGACACGCAAACGAACTTTATCTTTAAGTGGAGGTTCCCCTAAATACTTTAGAAACATATCATAGGTTAATGTACCGTAGAACAAGCTGTCATTGAGCGTAGAGTATGTCCAAATTCCTATTTCATCCGATATTTCATCTGCCTTATGTATAGGCGTTTCATCACATAAAAATTCATATGGCGGAAAATTTGTTTCATCAACAACATTAGCTTGACCATCTCCTATACTATTATGCCAAGCTTCGTCACGCGTATTGTTCATATCAATAATACTAACTAAGCCATTATCAAAGGTGCATAAACCGCCATTGATATCACTTCTTTGAACTGAAAGCGCAGGTCGCTCTTCTCCGTAAAACCAATTTTTGGCTTCATTTCCTCCTGGACCAAATAACGATGCATTACCAATAAAGTCATGAAAGAGAACTAAACGTCCATGTTTACTTTGACCAATATTGTTTGCCGGATAAAGCAACATTGCTTTAGTATTTTCAGGTAAGTTTGTACCTGTAGGTATATTGATTTCATAAACAGCATCTGCGGTCGTTTTTAACCAAGCGCCCCCAAGCTTTTCTCCATTATTATCCGCCCAATACACCCACACTGACTCAGCTCTATTTAAGTCAGTTTCGATTATATCTGGTGCTTCAATCACAATACGACCTGCTAAAGCATTTTCAGTTCCATCTACGTCACGAAAAAATGAATGGGAAATTTGGTTTTCTGGTATATTAGTAACAGAAAATGGAGTGTTTTTAGTTGGCGGAGGATCAATTTCTACTGAGCTGGAATCCCCTCCACAGGCTACAACATTCAAAATAATAAAAAATATAAACAAAAATTTACATAGACCAATAGTAATTATTTTATATGTCATAAACTTGCAAAATCCTTTTTATAATACTGTCTTTTCATGAGCGATAACATGTGATGAAAACCATTAAATATTAAAACTGTTAAGCTATAACCAGACCAGAACACTGCAAACTAAATTTCACTCTATTTAGAAAGTACTCAACACTGTATTGGTTCAAAAGTTAATACCAACCTTATCACTTAGTAATTAGTTAAAGATAAACACTAAGTCGTACAATGCTCAATGCCTCTTGAAGTGAACTACCCCGCAACATCGCTTCGCTCTGAACACGGACTTTCTCGACAGATTAGATAAATATACATCACATTTCTTAGTGGCATTAAAGCGAACTCAATAGAGTTGTATCACTGTAGCAGCTCCTAGCAGTGCCGTTTTGCTTTGCCACTTAAATGATTCTGTCCTCCGACTTGATATTGAAAAGTCGAACTAAATTGACTTGCCCTTTTGCAGAGATCATATTCACGATGGAAACAAATTAATAATTAAGTCATTTTGCTTAAGGAGCATTTGTTAAATTGGGTGTTATTTTGTATATACTGAGCTTATTGTTTCTAAATTTTTATGTAATATACAAACCAAATTTTTGTTTTAATAACTGAAAATAAGAAAATAATCACATTTGCTTGCCCTGCCCCTTTAATCTAAAATATCGACAAGTTAATTTTCTCAAAAACAAAAGGTTCCCTCATGGCTCAGCCGTTACCAGATAAATTCATCATGTCGATGAATCGAGTTTCTAAAGTAGTTCCACCAAAACGTACTATTTTAAAAGATATTTCTCTTTCATTTTTCCCTGGTGCAAAAATTGGTGTATTAGGTCTTAATGGTTCAGGTAAATCAACCTTGCTACGTATTATGGCAGGTGTCGACAAAGAGTTTGAAGGTGATGCAGTTGCCCTAGCTGGTACTAAAATTGGCTATTTACCGCAAGAACCGAAACTTGATGAAAATCAAACAGTGCGTGAAGCTGTTGAAGAAGCTGTTGCGACAGTTAAAAATGCCATGGCGCGTTTAGACCAAGTTTATAACGAATATGCCGAAGAAGGCGCTGATTTCGATGCGTTAGCAAAAGAACAAGGCGATTTAGAAGATATAATTAATGCGCAAGACGGTCACAATCTTGATAACGTATTAGAACGTGCTGCTGATGCTTTACGCCTGCCTGAATGGGATCAAAAAATTGCCGTACTCAGTGGTGGAGAACGCCGTCGTGTTGCGCTTTGTCGTTTATTACTCGAAAAGCCAGACATGTTATTACTTGATGAACCAACCAACCATTTGGATGCCGAATCTGTTGCTTGGTTAGAACGCTTCTTACACGATTACCCAGGTACTGTTGTAGCCATCACCCATGATAGATATTTCTTAGATAATGTTGCCGGTTGGATTTTAGAACTTGATAGAGGACACGGTATTCCTTATGAAGGTAACTATTCTTCATGGTTAGAACAAAAAGATGCCCGCCTTGAGCGAGAAGGTAAAACTGAAAATGCCTTACAAAAAACGATTAAGCAAGAACTTGAGTGGGTACGTTCAAACCCTAAAGCGCGTCAATCAAAAAGCAAAGCCCGTATGGCACGTTTTGAAGAACTTAATAGCCAAGATCATCAAAAACGTAACGAAACCAATGAACTTTACATTCCACCTGGACCACGTTTAGGTGACAAAGTTTTAGATGTTAATAACTTAACAAAATCTTTTGGCGATAGAGTACTGATTGATGATTTAAGCTTTAGCGTACCTAAAGGCGCTATCGTAGGAATTATCGGGCCAAACGGCGCGGGTAAATCAACACTATTTAAAATGATGTCAGGTGCTGAAAAGCCAGATTCAGGTAATGTTGAACTTGGTGATACAGTAAAACTTGCTAGCGTTGATCAGTTCCGTGATGACATGGACGACAGCAAAACCGTTTATCAAGAAATATCGCAGGGCCATGAAATTTTACAAATCGGTAATTTTGAAATCCCAAGCCGTGCTTATTGTTCACGCTTTAACTTCAAAGGTAACGATCAACAAAAGATCATTGGTGAGTTATCTGGTGGAGAACGTAATCGTGTTCATTTAGCTAAGCTAGTGCAAACCGGTGGTAACGTATTACTACTTGATGAACCAACCAATGATTTAGATGTTGAAACGCTACGTGCTCTTGAAGAAGCGATATTAGAATTCCCAGGTTGTGCCATGGTTATTTCCCATGACCGTTGGTTCCTTGACCGTATTGCTACTCACATTCTAGATTACCGAGATGAAGGTAAAATTAACTTCTACGAAGGTAACTTTACTGACTATGAAGCTTGGTTGAAAAAAACATTGGGTCCAGCAGCTACGGAGCCTCATAGAATTAGATACAAAAAAATTGGCTAACACCAGTAATTACTATTAGTTATTAAATAGTTATCGGCACTTTATTTAGGTGATTTTTTTCAAAAAATCATATGAAAAAAGTGCCTTTTTTTTAAAAGAGAGCTATGCTGAAGATACCAATTCACTATCTGAACTTAAGCAATGGAAAATAGACGTCAATTCACACGAGTTTTGTTTTCAATCAATGCGATATTAGAGATTGAACATAAAAATTATCCTGTAACAATCCACGACATTTCTCTTAATGGCGCGTTGGCTACTCTGCCTAACGCTGATATTTCGTTAAAAGGAAAATTGGGTTTATTACATTTTGATTTAGCAAACGGAGAGTCTATCGTTGAAATGCATATTGCTGTAGTTCACGAAGTAAACGACGAAGTAGGTTTGCAGTGTAATGCGATTGATATTGACAGTGTGACTCATTTAAGGCGATTAGTTGAATTAAATCTTGGTGATGAAAGTCAGCTACATAAAGAGCTTTCGCAATTATCACGGTTACCTTAGAGCAATGAAAAAATCACCCTGTTTTTATAGAGGAACATTATGAATCATTTAGTTATTTCATTTATTACCAAAGACCGTCCCGGTGTCGTAGACCTTTTATCAAAGGTTATTAAACAGTTCAAAGGCAACTGGCAAACCAGTAGTTTACATCACTTATCAGGTTACTTTACAGGTGTACTCGAAATTGCTGTAGAGAACGATCAATGTGTAGCATTATCAAATGCCATTGCCGCATTACCTGATTTTAAAATAAATATTGAACAAGCTAGGCCAGAAAACTCAAGTAACACTGCCAACATAGTTTTAGAACTTACCGCAAACGATCGAGAAGGTATTGTGCAAGAAATATCATCAGTGATTCATCATCATGGGGGTAACATGATTAAACTAGTTAGCACTCAAGACAATGCTCCACATACCGGACAAGCGCTATTCAAAGCCAAAGCTACCCTATCGGTTAATGACGAACAGACTGAAAGCTTAATTAATGCATTAGAGAATCTTGCTGACGATTTAATGGTGGATATTTCTCGTTAGCACCAAAGATACTACAACGAATAAGAGACTGACATCGAAACTGTCAGTCTAATTTAGCATATCCATTTAGATATTTACCAAGTATACGGCGAACGTTATTTCGTTCAACGTGGGTTTATATTTATATCTGGTCATATTGTTAAAGAAATCGGTAAAGTAACTTTAAAACAGGCGCCAGCTAATACACCGTCAATCACTTCTACTTTTCCTTGGTGTTTTTTTGCAATAGAATCAACAATCGCCAAGCCAAGTCCGCAACCTCCAGAATCTCTAGAACGGCTAGGGTCTAAACGTGTGAAAGGCTCAAATATACGATCAGTTTTACCTGGAGGAATACCAACACCATCGTCCTCAATCGTAAAAACTATGTCATTTTCGTTAAAAAAGATCAGAATACGACAAAGAGATGTTGCAAAGCGTCCAGCATTTCTTAATAAATTAACAAGCATACGTTTAAGTAAATTTTCATCTGCGTATATCCCCTTCAGTTCACCATTTAATTCATTAAATTCAAAGCGAATTTCATTATAAAAAGGCCTAACCTGTGCAATAGCAGAAATACACAGTTCTGCTGGGTTTATCGCACTACACTTTATAGCCGAATCACTGTCTTTCAATCGAGCATAATAAAGTAATTCTTTTACAAGCTTATCAAGATCATCAAGTGACGTATGAATACTTTGACGTAATTTCCCTTGTTCTCTTTCAGAAGATTCTTCAAGCATATCTAAAGCAAATTGAATTCTTGCCATAGGACTTCTAAATTCATGTGCGACGCCGTGTAATAAATCTCGTTGTAACAATAAACGACTTTCATTGTCTTTTTGTAACGTAATAATGTGTGAACCCAACTCTTTTATATGAAGATATGGATTCGATTTTTTATCACCAAAATTAAGAGGGAGTTTATCAATAGCTTCTCCTAATTCCCTTTGCTTCTTTTCGAGAAATGTTAAGTAGAAAAATACTAAAACGACATTGAGAAATATCGCGATAAACCAACTGAACCACTCACTGATGAAACTCAGCCATGTGTTAAAAACTATCGGCCCAAACTCAACCGTAAATTGTTCATTTAATGGGTAATATATTATCGCGTTATCCATATCTACAAAGCCAGATGCCCCTTGGGGTTGTGATAAGTGAGACTTAACATAGTCATCAAGCTTTCTATCTTCACGAGAGATAATATTACACTCACTGTCAAATTTGTTAGCTAAAAAATTCGCTTTTTCTTGCCATTGCGCACTTTCTACATCACTAAAAACTTGATGAGTTTCTTTTTTTATTTCAAGCAAATAATCGTTGTACTGCTCGTAAACGTATAACTCAAGATCATAGTAAACGTGATTACTCATTAGGCTGGCGACCACAAGATTAATGAGCAATAAAATAATAACTATAAATAGAGGTTTTCTCGTATTAACCAGCAAGAAGATAGCCTTTATTTCGTATTGTTTTAATTATTTGTGGATCCTTAGGATCCTCGCCTAATTTTTTTCGTAAACGAGATATGCGCAAATCAATAGAACGATCATAACCGTCAAACTCAAGACGGAATATTTCCAAGTGCAATTGGTCTCGAGTAATAATGGTTCCTGCCGATGAAGAGAGCACCCAGAGTAAGTCAAACTCTGCGCTAGAAAGTAATATTTCTTTTTGATGATAAGTTACAATTCGTTTTCTAGCATCAATTTTCAATTCACCATTATTCACTTGTCGTATATCTTGTTGGTGATTTTGAGTGAGTGTTGTTTGCCTTCTTAATTGTGCTCGAATATGTGCTAACAATACACGTGGTTTAATTGGTTTACACAAATAATCATCAGCACCCACTTCTAATCCTGTCACCTCATCAATATCATCATCCAATGCCGTCAACATGATAATTGCACCTAAAAAACTTTGTCGTATATCTTTACAAATAGTCAAGCCATCAAGCCCGGGTAACATGAGATCTAATACGATCAAGTCAGGTTTGTAATCTAAAATTTTCTGCTTAGCTTTATCTCCATAATGCTCTACGGCAACAGAGAAACCATTTGCGCTAAGGAACTGGCTAATTAATGCCGTTAGCTCAATATCATCATCAATAAGTAATATTTTGTCTTTTGTTACCATTACATTATTTGCCTATTTGAAAGGTAAATGAGGTAAGTACTTTGGCTTACCTCACTTATATTACTTAACCGTATTATCCAAACAAAGTGCGTAGAGTTTACTGTTTACTTTTAGTGCAAATTGGTAATTTTCACGACGTGCTTCTCGGTCTTTGTTATTTTTAAGTACATCACCGGTTCCTGACAATAACCTAACGCCACAACGCTTTTCAATTTGGCTAAAGTTTTTACTTTCAAAACCAGGTAAAACAACCCTTCGTCCCGCTATGCCATATAATCGATAATCTTGGTTTGAGACAGCATCATTTAGCACAACTTCAATTCGGCTATATTCTTTATCTTTCGCAGTATCAGCTGGTATTGTTGATTCGTTGGTACATCCTTGTAGAACCGAACTCACAACAATACATGTTAACAAAGTTATAAATAAAGTAAGTTTATTCATTATTTACACCCTTTAAATCTTCTTGCCGCAGTCAATAACAAGACTAGCAAATAAATCGCTGCACCACCTGATGATTTTTTAGCTTCGGGTAATGGTTCAGGCTCAACCACCACTTTAGCGGTTACGGTAATTGTTAAGGTTGCTGAAGCGCTATCATTCAAGCCATCATTAACCACATACGTTATCGTTTCAATACCCGAAAAACTGGCTTGCGGGGTATAAATAATATTATTATTTTCAATAACAGCGTTACCCAAACCAGAGTAATTGATTGTCTTTATTGTTAAAGTGTCATTCTCAATATCGGTATCATTAGCAAGAACATCAATACTGTTATTCACTGAATTTTCTATAAAACTCATACTATCATCAAGTGCAACGGGTACATCATTTACCGCTATAACCATAACTTTCACAGTAAATTCATCACTACTTAATTGACCTTGAGTAGCAATCGTTTTTATTAATAATTCACCATTAAAGTTTTCTTCCGGTATGATTTTTAAATCTTCCACTTGATAATTATCACCAGCGACAATGGCAATACTATCAATCACC